>Ga0265298_10001503_pt1 | contig 34640 bp, 43 predicted proteins | sample AusTroGonzalo_MG_3_FD_193486 | JGI IMG/M metagenome (GOLD analysis project Ga0265298, IMG submission 193486) | Bovine rumen microbial communities from tropical cattle in Woodstock, Queensland, Australia - Gonzalo_01 | ecosystem: Host-associated > Mammals > Digestive system > Stomach > Rumen ... | reverse complement strand
CTGGCCGACCGTACCGGGCAAGCCGCTGCTCTCCAGGCCGACGACCAAGCAGCAAGACCCTGAAGATAAAAACGGCCCCGTGGGCGTATTTTGCCGCGTTTACGACGTGGTCCGCGCCATGGACGAGCTGATCCCCGGTGTTTACACCCCGGTGGACAACATGCCGGACCGGTACACGTACACCGGCGGCTCGACGTCCGGCGGCGCCGCGGTCTACGACGGAGGCAAGTTCCTCTACAGCCACCACGCAACGGATCCCTGCAGCGGGAAGCTGGTGAACGCCTTCGACCTGGTCCGGCTCCACAAGTTCGGCCACCTCGACGCGAACACCGGCCCGAACACACCGGCACACAAGGCGCCCAGCTACGCGGCCATGATCGACTTCGCGCTGACGCTGCCGGAGGTATCGCAGCGGACAGCCGAGGAGGACTTCGGCGACGCTGCCGCCGGCACGGTGAGCGCTCCGCAGGATCCGGCGCCGGCCGAGCAGGCCCAAGACCTCGAGTGGGCCCGCAGCCTCTCCCGCAACAGCTCCGGTGGCTACGCCAAGACGCTGGGCAACACCGTCGCGATCCTGGAGAACATGCCGCAGCTGAAAGGCTGCGCCCGGCGTGATCTCTTCGCCGACCGGCTCTATGCCGTGCCGGATCTGCCGTGGCGGTCAGACGCCGGGCTCTGGACGGACGTGGACACGACGGAGCTGCGGCGGTTCATCGAGACCGCCAGCCACGGCAAGTTCGTGCCCGGGAAGCAGGACACCGAGGACGGCGTGAGAGCCGTCGCCGAGAAGAACAGCTTCCACCCGGTCCGCGACTACCTGCAGGGCCTCGCCTGGGACGGCGTCCCCCGCCTCGACACCCTGTTCATCGACTACCTGGGCGTGGCCGATACGGTATACAGCCGCACGGTGACCAGGAAGGCCCTCGTCGGCGCCGTGGCCAGGATCATGACGCCGGGCGTCAAATACGACTACATGCTCGTTTTTGTGGGCAAGCAGGGCCGTTACAAGTCCGCGATCATCCAGAAGCTCGCAGGCGACCCGTCCTGGTTCTCCGACAGCCTGACCACCTTCGACGGGAAGAACAGCTACGAGGCCGTGCTCGGCAAGTGGCTCGTGGAGATCTCCGAGATGCAGGCGTTCGACAAGGTGACCATGAATCAGGCGAAGGCCTTCATCACGAAGCAGTCCGACTACTACCGGTCAGCCTACGCGCACGAGCCAAAGGATCACCCGCGGCAGTGCATCTTCTTCGGCACCACGAACAACACCGAGTGCCTGAGGGACGACACCGGCGGGCGCCGGTTCTGGCCGCTGGACATCGACGCGAGCCCCAGGACGAAGAACGTCTTCGACGATCTCCCGGGTGAGCGCGACCAGATCTGGGCCGAAGCCGTCGCCCGGTGGAAGATCGGCGAGGATCTGCACCTGACGCCGGCGGTCGAAACGATGGCTGCCGCCTATCAGGAGCAGCACCGTGAGCGCCATCCGTGGGAGGACACGATCCTGAACTTTGTGGAGAGCCAGGTCCCGGAGGACTGGAGCTGCTGGCTGACTGACAAGCGGCGCCTGTTCTGGAGCGGCAACGCCGGCAAGGATCTGAAGCTGGTGGACCGTGACCGGGTGTGCATCCTGGAGATCGCGCAGGAGGCCCTGGGCCTGACTATCGGGGCCCTCGACGCGCAGAAGCGGAGAGCGATCTCCGCGATCATGGATCGGGCCGAAGGCTGGAAAAAATCACCGAAGACGCTATACATAGGCGGCGATTATAAACGCCAGAAGGGCTGGGTCCGCGAGGTGTGAAAACGGTGTTTTTGAGGTAACCGGACGCCATAAAAACCGGTTACCTCGGTTACCTGGTGAGGTAACCAGGTAACCAAAAAACGGCCGCCGGTTACCTGTTCGGTTACCTAACTTTTCCCTTGATTTATAAGGGGAAACGGGCATGAGGTAACCAAGGTAACCAAATTTTTAAAAAAGATGCTCTGTTTAAGAGTTTAAGAGGATTTACCCTTAAAACGTGTAAAAATCCCCTTAAATCATGGGTTTTTCGCGCACGTAGCACAGGCACGCCTGCGCGCGTACGAGAAGGGCTCAGAGGGAGGTGAAACAAAATGACACGAAATCAAAGAAGTGAACGCTACAGAGAGCGGTGCAAAGAATGGCTGCGGGAGAAGCTCGAACCCGGCATAATGGTGGACGTGGACACCGTCCGACACTACGCAAAGCACGTCGGCTTTTCACGGTATGCACTCAAAGCTGCCAGACAGGAGCTCGGAGTGAAGACACGCAGCGTATGCGATCCCGAGACGAAGCAGACCAAGTGGTTCTGGTACCGGGAAGAGGAGGACCAGGATGCGGGAAGCTGAGGTCGAGGCCTATTTCCGGGAACAGGTCAAGAGAAGACTGGGAGGGCTCGCGCTGAAGTTCGTGTCCCCGGGCATGAACGGCGTGCCGGATCGGCTGGTGCTGCTGCCGGGCGGCCGGGTGATCTTCGTGGAGCTGAAGGCGCCGCGGAAGGAACTCCGGAAGCTGCAGGAGCACGTCTGCGGGAAGATCCGGGCCCTGGGCTTCACCGTCCTGAAGATAGACACAAAGGAAGGCGTGGACGCCTTCATCACAGAGGTGCAAAACGGTGGAATATAAACCGCACAACTATCAACTTTATAACGTCGAGAGGATCATCGCCGATCCGGCCGTCGGGCTCTTTCTCCGGCCGGGCCTCGGCAAGACCTCGATCACGCTGACGGCGATCAGCAGCCTGAAGCTGGACCGGTGGGCCATCAGCAAGGCGCTGGTCGTGGCGCCGAAGAAGGTCGCCGAGGGCACATGGCAGAAGGAGGCCGCAAAGTGGGATCACCTGAGAGACCTCCGGATCGTGACGGTCCTCGGCACGCCGGCCCGGCGGATCAAGGCGCTGTCAACGCCCGGCGACGTCTACGTGATCAACCGCGAGAACGTGCCGTGGCTGGTCGACTACTACGGGCGGCAGCCGTGGCCCTTCGACATGGTCGTCCTGGATGAGAGCACCAGCTTCAAGAACGCCGGGAGCCAGCGCTTCCGGGCGATCAGGAAGATCCGGCGGCAGGTCAAAAAGATGGTCCTGCTGACCGGCACGCCGAGCTCCTCCGGCCTGGAGGATCTCTGGGCGCAGATCTACCTGCTGGACGAAGGCAAGCGGCTCGGCCGGACGATCACATCATACCGGGAGCAGTACTTTGTGCCGGATAAGCGGAACGCGACGCAGATCTGGAGCTGGAAGCCGAAGCCGGGCGCCGAGGAGAAGATCCTGGCCGCGATCAGCGACATCTGCGTCACCATGAAGGCCGAGGACTACCTCGAGCTGCCGCAGTGCATCGAGCACGAGGTGCCGGTGATCATGGACGAAAAGACCGCTAAGGCCTACCGGGACTTCGAGAAGGATCTGCTGCTGGAGGTGGACGGCGACACGGTGGCAGCCAACGACGCCGGCGTCCTGACCAACAAGCTGCTGCAGTTCTGTGCCGGCGCCGTCTACGACGAAGACCGGCGGGTGATCCAGGTCCACGACGCAAAGCTGGAGGCCTATATGGAGCTGCTGGAGAGCATCGGCGGCGAGCCATGCATCACGTTCTACGGATTCCAGCACGACCGCGACAGGATCCTCGCCGCCCTGGCCAAGACGCAGCTGCGCGTCCGGACGTACGAGAACACAGCGGACGAGGACGCATGGAACGCCAGAGAGATCGACGTGCTGCTGGTCCACCCGGCCAGCTGTGCCTACGGCCTCAACCTGCAGGCGGGCGGTCGCCACCTCGTGTGGTTCACGCCCAGCTGGTCCTTCGAACTGAACGACCAGGGCTGCTGCAGGATCTGGCGCCAAGGCTCGCCGTTCGACAAGGTATACATCCATTATCTGATCGTACAGGGCGGCGTAGACGAGGACGTCCTGGCCGCGATCCGCCGGCGGCAGAAAACACACGAGGCGGTCATGAGCGTACTGAAGGCCCGGATCCGGGCCGTGGGAATGGAGGTGAAAACGTGAATTGGAAACAGGAAGCTAAGAACGAGCTGCGTATGTACGGGAACCTGCGGGCCTCCATCGACAACACCGCGGAACGGCTCGCGTGGATCGAGTCGGAAATGACGTCGGTGAAGTCCGCGTCCGCCGGTACGACGCCGGTGCAGGGCGGCGGGAATAAGTACGAGGACCGGATCCTCGACCTGATCGTGCAGAAGCAGCGCCTGCAGCTGACACGGTCCGCAAACGAGATCCGGCTCGGCCTGATCGACAAAGGCCTCGCCGCGCTCACGGATACGGAACGGCAGATCGTGATCACGTTCGCGGAGAACCGGAGCGGCGTCGCCGTGGAGATCCTGAGAGATCGCACCGGGTACGAGCAGGCGCAGATCTACCGGATTTATAACGAGGCACTGTACCGGTACACGATCGCCGAGTACGGAATACCCGAGTTCTGAAAATGATAAAAAGATGATAGTGATTTTTTCGGAACTCTGTGGTATAATGCTATCATCAAGAAGTGCGGAGAGCTGCCGGGAACGGCGGCTCTCTTGCTTTATGTGTATGAAGGACTTCGCCGAATCGTTTTACAACTCGAATGCGTGGCACCGGTGCCGGGCGGCGTACATCGGCAAGCGCCTGCTGATCGACGGCGGGCTGTGCGAGGAATGCCATGAGCGCGTCGGGTATATCGTCCACCACAAGAAGCAGCTGACACCGGAGAACATCAACGATCCGGAGATCACGCTGGCGGACGACAACCTCGAATACGTATGCAAGGACTGCCACGACAGATTCCCGGGGCACGGCGTCGGATCCGAGGGACTGACGCCGCGGATCAGGTTCGGCCCGGACGGGCAGCCCCTCCCCCCTTGACGACGGTCTGCGCGTTTTTCCGCCATACCGAAAGCGCCACCTCGGGGAGATGCGCGGGGTGGGTGCAGGGCCCCCTCCCGGAAGCGGCGGGACGGAGCGGACGGAGGCGCCGGAAAACGGGCCGCTGAAGCGGCGATATTTTGCCGCATATTCTGAGATATAAAAGGAGCTGCACCGATTTCCGCGGAGGTGCCGGAAGATGGACCAGGAAGAGAAGAAAAAGCGAATAGTTAAGGAACGACGGAGGCTGTCACGGCAGTTCGCGGAGCTGGAGAAGCGGAACCGCGCCGTGGTGGACGGTCTGATCGAGCAGGCCGCCTTCCTCCGGGTTCAGCTGCAGGAGCTTTCCGAGGATCTGATCGAGAACGGCGTGACGGAGCTGTTCCAGCAGGGCGAGAAGCAGGATCCGTATGACCGGCAGCGCCCCGCGGCGAACGTCTACAATTCCATGAATGCGAATTATCAAAAAATAATTGCGAAACTCAACGACCTGCTGCCGAAGCCGACGGCGAAAGCCGCGGCAGGCGACGGGTTCGATGACTTTGTGTCCGGGAGGCCGGAGATGTGAAGAATGAAAGCTACGAGGCGTTCGTTGATAAATTCAAGCCGAAATTAACAACGGACGACTGCTACACGCCGCCGGTGATCTACGACGCACTGCTGGCGTGGGTGCGGAAAGAATACAAACTTACGGAAGAGACGCCGATCCTTCGGCCGTTTTGGCCCGGGGCGGACTATCAGGCCGCAGACTATCCGGACGGCTGCGTCGTGGTGGACAACCCGCCCTTCTCGATCCTGTCGCAGATCATAAAGCACTATTGCCAGCGCGGCGTTCGGTTTTTCCTCTTCGCGCCGTCGCTGACGATCCTGTCAACGTTGTGCGGTGCGAAACAGTTTGACGTTTGCGCGATTTATTGCGATTGCGACGTCACCTACGAGAACGGCGCGGTTGTTCGGACCGCGTTCGTAACGAACATGGAGCCCGGATATGCGGCGCGAAGCGCGCCGGAGCTGGCGATGATCATGAAGGACGCCGAAGCTGAGAACCTGCGCGGCCACCGGAAAGAGCTTCCGAAATACAGCTACCCAGACGAGGTGATCTGTGCGACGAATTTTCAAAGGTTCGCGCATTACGGCATCGACTTCCGGGTGCCGCGCTCCGCGTGTGATTTTGTGCGCACACTTGATGCGCAGCGCCCTGTCGGAAAATCTATTTACGGCGCCGGGCTTTTGCTGTCTGCCAGGCTGACCGCCGAGAGGGCGGCAGCCGAGAGGGCGGCAGCCGAGAGGGCGGCAGCCGAGAGGGCGGCAGCCGAGAGGTGGAAGCTGAGCGATCGGGAACGTGAGCTGATCGCCCGGCTGGGCGAATGAACTGGATACGGCTGTACAACGATAAGCTGGTGAGCGGCGAGATCGTCGCCTGTCAGAAGGTCAAAAAAGTTTATGCGAAGCTCGTGGCCGACATGGACGTCGGCGGCGAGTTCCTTTTTTCGGAGGCGCGCGCGCAGCACGCCATCGACTTTATCGAGCGATTCTGCAAGCACAGCAAAGGCAAGTGGGGCGGGCAGCCCGTCCGTCTGGAGCTGTGGGAGAAAGCGTTCATTTCGGCAATTTTCGGTTTTATCGATATCGAGGGCCGCAGGAAGTACCGCGAGGCGCTGCTGATCGTAGGGAAGAAAAACGGCAAGAGCCTGCTTGCCTCCGGCATCGGTCTGTACATGATGGTGGCAGACGGTGAGCCCGGCGCGGACGTTTACGCCGTGGCAACGAAACGGGACCAGGCGAAGATCATCTGGGGCGAGGCCGTCCGGATGGTCAAGAAGAGCCCGACGCTTGCGCAGCGTATCAAGTGCCGCGTGGGCGACATGGTCAGCGATCTGAACGAGAGCAGCTTCCGGCCGCTCGCATCGGACAGTGACACGCTGGACGGCCTGAACGTGCAGTGTGCGCTGATGGACGAGATTCACCAATGGAAGAACGGCCGGGCGCTGTATGATATCATCGCTGATGGCGTGAGCGCCAGAGAGCAGCCGCTGATCCTGATCACGACCACCGCGGGCACGATCCGCGAGGATATCTATGATGAGAAATACGAGTATTCGGAAAAGGTTATAAACGGATACGGCGATCCGGACGGCTATAAGGACGAGCAGTTCCTGCCGGTGATCTATGAGCTGGACGACCGCGCGGAATGGACCGACGAGCGCTGCTGGATCAAAGCCAACCCCGGCCTCGGCACGATCAAGAGTCTGGACACGCTGCGCAAGAAGGTTGCAAAGGCACGGGAGAATCCGCAGCTGGTCAAGAATCTCGTTTGCAAAGAATTCAACATTCGGGAGACGTCCGCTTCAGCGTGGCTGGCTTTCGACGTGCTGAATAATACGGCGCGTTTTGATATTGACGCGCTGGCGCCGCGGTACGGTTTCGGCGGCGTGGATCTGAGCAAGACCACCGACCTGACGGCCGCGTGCGTGATCTTCCGCGTGCCGGGCGATCCGCACATTTACGTGCTGATCATGTTCTGGCTGCCCGCGGAGCTGCTGGAGCAGCGCGTGCGGGAGGATAAGATCCCGTATGACATCTGGGAGCAGCAGGGCCTCGTCCGGCTGTGCCCCGGGAACGCGATCAGTTACCGCATGGTGGCCGACTGGTTTGAGGAAGTCCAGAACGAGCTTGGGATCACGCTGATCAACATCGGGTACGACGCCTGGAGCGCCCGCTACTTTGTGGAGGATCTGGAGAGCCGCTTCGGTCCGACGGTGCCGGTGCCGGTGATCCAGGGCAAGAAGACGCTCTCGACGCCGATGCAAAACCTCGGCGCCAACCTGAAGGGCAAGATCATCGTGTACAACAATCACCCGATTTTGAAATGGAACCTTGCGAACACCGCCGTGGACGAGGATAAGAACGGCAATATTCAGCCGATCAAGACCAGCAAGCCGACGCGCCGGATCGACGGCACCGCGGCGCTGCTGGACGCCTGCGTGGTGTACGAGAACGAGCTGGAATATTACGAAACTTTATTGTGAGAGGTGACGCCTGTGGGCATCATAGACAGGATCAGAGATCTGGGCCGCACGAAGGTGGCCGCTGTGCAGCTGATGACGGAGCAGAGCGGCGGATTTTATGGCTGGGACGGGAAGCTGTACCGCAGCGACGTGGTGCGCAGCGCGATCCGGCCATACGTGACAGCCATTGGAAAGCTGATTCCGAAGGAGATCTATGAGACGGAGAAGAACGGCAAGCGCGTGCTGGAGATCAACCCTGACGCCTACATTCGCTTCCTGCTTGAGGAACCGAACCCGTATATGTGCGGGCAGGTGTTCCGGGAGCGGCTGGCGTCTCAGCTGATCATCAACGGCAACGCGTTCGCGCTGATCCTGCGCGACGAGGCCGGGCTGCCGCAGACCATGCTGCCGATCAACGCGGTAAGCGTGCGGGCCCGCTATGCCGAGAACGGCGCTCTCTGGCATGAATTCCAGATGATGAACGGGAAGGTGTTTACGTTCCCGGATTTGGACGTCATCCACCTGCGGCGCGACTATTACGAAGACGACGCCTACGGTTCGCCGATCGCTCCGGCGCTGACGCAGCTGATGGAGATCGTGACCACGACCGACCAGGGCATCGTGAAGGCCGTGAAGAACAGCGCGGTGATCCGTTGGCTGATGAAGTTCGTGAAGCCGATGAAAGAGGATGACCTTGAGAAGAGAGCGAACGAATTCGCGCAGAGCTTTCTGCGGACCGAGAACGGCACCGGCGTGGCAGCCGTGGATTCGACCGTGGACGCCAAAGAGGTCAGCGGCCACGAGTACGTACCGAACGCCGCGCAGATGGATCGGACGACGCAGCGGATCTACGCGCTGCTGAACACCAACGAGAAAATCGTGACGAGCGCGTACACCGAGAACGAGTGGAACGCTTATTTTGACGCGCAGATCGAGCCGGTGCTGCTGCAGCTGAACGCGGAGTTCACGCGGAAGCTGTTCACGCGCCGGGAGCGCGCCTTCGGCAACAGGATCGTGTTTGAGGCCAGCGCGTGGGATTCGGCGAGCCTGACCACCAAGCTGGCGCTGGTGGCCATGGTGGACCGCGGCGCGCTGCTGCCTGACGAATGGCGCGCGACGTTTAACCTCGGGCCGATCGAAGGCGGCGATAAGCCGATCCGGCGGCTCGATACTGCGCAGGTAACGGAGGGCTCGGATGGAAACGGAGAATAAAGAGCTATATGAAGCTGCGAAACGTATCGTGGCGGCCGCACGCGAGATCATAAACCGCATGACGGAAGCGATCGACGAGATGCTCGACGTTTATATCCCGGTCGCGGCGGATATGATAACGCGCGTCATCAATGAGGTCGTCGACAAGATCGCTGTGGAACGGTCCCGCGAGGACGTAAAGCGGCAGCCGGTGCGGGAAATCGCGCGGCCGCAGCCGCCGAAAAACAAACGGCCGCGGATCTTCCGCTGCCGGAACAGCTGCTGAAGGAGGAGAGGAAAAATGAGGATCGACATCAAAGGCGACATCGTAGACGACGAGCTGCTGGAGGTCTACGAGTGGTTCGGCATACCGGCTGTGAGTCCGAAGGCCGTGCGGGATAAGCTGGCCGAGGCAGAGGACGGCGAGGAGATCACCGTGTATATCAACAGCTACGGCGGCAGCGTGTTCGCGGGCGCCGAGATCTACGAGGAGCTGCGCAGCAGGAACGTGACCGTGATCGTGGCCGGGATCGCTGCCAGCGCGGCCAGCGTGATCACCTGCGCTGGCAGGCCGACGCTGATCAGCCCGGCGGGGTGCATGATGATTCACAACGTGAGCGGCGGCGCCTACGGCGATTACCACGAGATGGAGAAGACCGCCGAGACGCTGAAACGCGTGAACCGGACGGTTTGCGGCGCTTATATGGAGAAGACCGGCAAGACCGAAGCGGAGCTCCTGAAGCTGATGGATAGAGAAACGTGGCTGAACGCGAACGACGCGGTTGAGTTCGGCCTATGCAACGGCGTGACAGAACGCCCCGCAGAGAAGGACGCCGGAGCGAAGGCGAGGCCCGCGGCCGCCGGTATGTGTGCCGCTCTGACCGCGGATCAGATCGAGCGCGCACGCCGGGAGATCGCAAAGGCGAGGGCCGCCGACGGCGACCGGAAGCGCAAAGCACAGGCCCGGCTGCGGCTGCTGCAGAAGATCACAAAATAAAATAACCACCACACGCCTGCCGGAGGTTCTTACCCTTTCTGCCTCCGGCGGGTATTCTTTTGCTCATTTTCCGCCGCTTGGGCGGGTGAGGATATTATCATTTGGGGCAGAGTCCCCGGAAGGAGAACCAACATGAAGAGAGAAGACTATCTCAGCAAGAGAGCGGCTCTCGTCGAGGAGGCCCAGGCGGCGTTGGATAACGACGAGCTGGACGTCTTTGACAGCAAGACCAAGGAGGTCGAGGATCTGGACGCGAAATTCGCCGAGAGCGAGAAGCGCCGTGCGAACCTTGACGCCCTGAACCGCGCGCCGGAGGTACCCGGCGCGGCGAACCTGATGAACGGCGGCCGCGTGGATCTGACCGGCGCGACCGACGCCGATCCGGAGAACGTGTTCGAGAGCGCCGAGTACAAAAAGGCTCTCATGAACTACGTCATGAAGGGCGCGCCCATGCCGGAGAAGTTCCGCAACGCCGACGCCGGTACGGTGAGTTCCGAAGCTGCCGCCGTGATCCCGCAGACCACCGTGCAGAAGATCATCGACAAGATCGAAGCCGAAGGCGGCATTCTGAACGAGATCACGCGCACCGCGTATAAGGGCGGCGAGGCGATCCCCATGGCCGACGCCAAGCCCGTCGCCTACTGGACGGCAGAGGGCGCGACCAGCGGCGACGGCATCGACACGCAGCAGGTGACGCTGGGCACCAGCATCACGTTCAGCTACTACAAGCTGCGCGTGGCCGTCCGTCTGAGCCTTGAGGTCAGCGTGATGGCGTGGCCCGTGTTCGAGGCCCACGTGGTCAAGGTGATCTCCGTGGCGATCCGCAAGGCGCTGGAGGCCGCCGTTGTGTCCGGCAACGGCAGCGGCAAGCCCAAGGGCATCCTTGCCGAGACCGTGGTGAGCGGTCAGAACGTGAATATTACGGAGGGCAACAACATCACCTACGCCGACCTCGTCAACGCCGACGCGCTTCTGCCCACCGGCTACGCCGCCGGCGCGCGCTGGTACATGACCAGATACACCTTCTACAACCAGGTTGTCGCCCTGAAGGACACGACTGGCCAGCCCATCGCGCGCGTGGATCACGGCCTTGACGGCAAGCCCGTCGCGAGGATCCTCGGCCGTGAGGTCACCTTCGTGGAGAACGGCCTTTCCAATTTCGCCGCCAGCGTATCCGCTGACACCATTGTGGCGTTCCTGTTCAAGCCGGACGACTACTGGATGAACACCAACTACGAGCTGGCGCTCAAAAAGTACACCGACGAAAAGACCGACGACGAGTGCATGAAGAGCATCATGCTGGTCGACGGTAAGGTCATCGACAAAAACTCCCTTGTCACCGTGACGGTAAAAAACGGGTAAACACCGTCAGCCCCTCGGAATCCGCGTTCGATAAGTACGCCGAATCCGAGGGCTACGTCGACCTGGAGTTCGAGGTGAGCAACCTCGATTCCGGGAAGACGATCACCAATCTGTTCATCGGCACGAGCGAGATCCCGAAGAGCAGCGGATCCAACTGGAGCGTGAGCGGCGGGAAGACGATCGTGCTCAAGAAGGCCTACCTTGCCACGCTTGACGTGGGCGAGACGACCTTCACAGCGAAGATGACGGATGGGCTGACGGTGACGTTTAAGGTCACAGTGAGCGATACCACACCTGCGCCGGAGGACGAAGAGGAACCCGGCGGTTAACATGAAGGAGGGCTGAACCATGCCGGATAATGAGACGACGACCGCGGCGGTTCCTGCCGTGGAGACGATCAGAGAGCGGCTGCGCTATTCCACGACCGCGCATGACGCGGAGATCGCGGAGAAGATCGCGGTGGCGAAGGCGGAGCTGGCGCGTGTCGGGATCGATCCCGACAGCGGCGCGCCTCTCGTGAGTTACGCGGTGGAGCTGTTCTGCAAGGGCGCGTTCAATTTTGACGGCAACGGCGACGCCTTTCTTTCGCAGTTCGATCACGTGCGCGACAGCATGAAGCTGACGGACGCCTACAGACCGCAGCCGGAGGCGAACGCCGATGGCTGAATACGAGCTGTTTTTCAAGAAGCGCGAGGGGCGCGACAACTCGATGAACGAGCGGATCCGGCTGATCACGGTCAGCCGGACCTTATCGAACGGGCACTATACCAACACGGAGAGCTCCGCGGAGGTATGGGCCGAGGTGAAGAGCGTGACGCGCTCGGAGTTCTATCAGGCATACGCGGCGGGGCTGAACGCCGCGGTAGTTTTCCGCGTTTATACGGAGGAGCTGGGGGCGGCTGAGTACGTAGAGTACGGCGGGCGCCGCTACAAGATCCAGCGCACCTACCGCGTGGACGCGCTGCATACCGAGGTAACTGCCGGAGAGCTTGAGGGTCGTGCCTCTTCGACGACAGCGCAGAATGCAGCGACGGAAACGCAGTCGCAGGAGGCTGCCGCCGGGGAGATCGAGCAGGAGGGAACGCCTGATGGCACAGCTGCAGATTGAGGGCGGCGAGGATATCTTCCGCCAGCTCGAAAAACTGGCGAACGCCGAGGACGTGGGCAGGAAGATGATCGACGCCGCGCTGCCGGTGCTGGAGAACGCCATGCGGCGTTCCTACGGCGGGAAGCTGCCGGGGAAGCTGAAAATCGTGAGAGCGAAAAAGGCGAAGAACGGCGGCACCGTGGGCGTGGTCACCTTCAGCGGACAGACCGGCCACTACTACGTGAAGGGTAAGGGCCGGTATCCGCTTTCCAGCGGGGGGCTGGCCGTGTTCATGGAGTACGGCGCGGCAGCGCACGGCAACTTTCCGGCGACGCCTGCGGGCGGGTATATCGCAAAGGCCGTGGCCGCGGCAGACGAAGAGGTTACACGCGCCATGCAGGAGGCGTTCGACCGTGAGACGGGAGGAGCAGGATGACGTTTGACGAGATCATCTGCGGCGTTCTGGCGCCGCTGAACGTGCCGGTGGCGGAGCTGGTATACCGCGGCGACGCCGCTGAGTACATGACGTACAACCTGATCGCGGAACGCCCGGTCGAGCACGCTGACGACGGCGCGCAGCACCTTGCCGCCGAATACCACCTGCACGCTTACGGCCGCGGCGATCCGCAGCCGAAAAAGCGGGCCGTGCGGCGTTTGCTGCACGCGGACGACCGCTTCTATATCCAGAGCGCGGAGGTCCTTTACGACGCCGCCTCGCAGGAATACTACCACGTCGTGTTCGACGTGTTGATTTTGAACGACGCCGACGAAGGCGATGAGGAAGGAGAACAGTATGCAGTACAAAGCATGTCTGCCGCTGATCAGTGAGATCGACGCCGAGACCAGCAGCAGCATTACTTACAAGACCAACTCCGGCAAGGCCGTGGGCAAGCTGGTGACCGTAAAGGAGACGCCGAACCGTGAGACCGTGACCGAATACGGCGACGACGGCAAGGCCGAGGAGGTCTCGTATTTTAAAGACGCCGATATAGAGCTCGGCACCACGTTCATCCCGCGCGGGTGCGAGCAGCTCATGTTCGGCGTGACGCCGACCACCGAGACGGAGGGCACCGGCAACGACGCCGTGACCATTCCGGTGCTGACCGATAAGGAAGACGACGACGGGCAGTATACCGGCTTCGGCTTTGTTTGGGCCGGCATGGAAAACGGGACCAAAGTGTTCCATCTCCATTGGCTCTATAAAGTCAAGTGGGAGATGCCCGGCAATGAGTTTGAAACAAAGGGGCAGAGCATCTCCTTTAAGAAGCCGACGATCAAAGGCAAAGCGATCGCCCGCGGCGACGGCGAGTGGCGCGTGCGTAAGGAGTACACGACCGCAGCGGCCGCGATCGCCGCGCTGAAGGCGCTGGCGCAGTTCCCGAGCGCGTAAGGAGGCGACGGCATGAAAGCGATCATCAACGCCGCGCGGCGTCAGCCGGTGACGTTCCAGCTTGACGGACGGGCGCTGGAGATCACGATGAGCCTGGACGCCATCGCGGAGATCCAGGACAAGTTCGGAGATCTCGGCACCGCGCTGGAAAAGACATCCGAGGCGGGCGGGATCCGGACGCTGATATCTCTGCTGGCGATCCTGCTCAACGACGCGGTGACCGACCACAACGACGCGCATCCGGGCGATCGCTGGGAGCCGTACACCGAGCGGCAGATCGCGCGGCGGTTCGACTTAAATGATATCCCCGAGCTGCGGCGTCTGCTCACCGCGGTGATCTCTGCCGGGCTGCCGGATTCTACGGTTGCGGGCGCGGACGTACCTGACGAGATGCGGGCGATTCTCGACAGTGAAGCCGTTCCGGAGGACGCGGACGCAAAAAACTGAGAAGCCGGGCGCGCATCGACGTGGACTACTGGTTCTACGTCGCCAAGTGCGTGCTCGGCTTCTCTTCGCGGGAGAGCTGGCGCCTGACGGTGCGGCAGATCCACGCGCTGCTGCGGCAGCACGCAGCAATGCGCGCCGGGCATGAGCCCGACGACGAGAACGACGAGGGAGGCGATGACTGATGCCCAATAAGATCGGCGCGACGATCGCGCTTGACGGCGAAAAAGAGTTCAAGGCCGCGATCAGGGACGCGGATAGCCAGATGAAGCTGCTGAAGAGCGAGCTGAAGCTGACGGGCGAACAGTTTGCCAAAAACACCGGCAGCCTGAAATCGTACCAGGCGCAGAATGAGGTGCTGACCAAGCAGGTCCAGGCGCAGCAGGGCAAAGTCGACGCTCTGAAGCAGGCGCTGGACCACGCGAAGGAGGCCTACGGCGAGAACAGCACGCAGGCCAGACACTGGCAGACGCAGCTCAATAACGCCCAGGCCGACCTTGTCAAAATGAACCGCGAGCTGGACGACGTGAAGTCGCACGCGAAGGGCGTGGGCGCGCTCAAAACCGAATTCGAGCAGGCGAAAGAGAAGATCAACGCCGCGAAGGACAAGATCGAGAGCGCGCGTCAGCATCTTGAGAAGCTGCATTCCGTCGCCGACGGCGTGGGGAACGTGCTGAAGGCCGGTTTTTCCGCCGGTCTGAGTGCCGGAACGGCGGCGCTGACCGCGATCGGGACGGCAGCCGTTGCCGCCGGGAAAAAAGTGTGGGACGCCGCGAACGAGATGAGCGAGATGGGCGACGAGGTGGACAAGGGCAGCCAGAAGCTGCGCGTTTCCGCCGAGGACTACCAGCGAATGAAGTACGCGGCCGAGCTCTCCGGTACCAGCATCGACACGCTGGCGACAGCGCAGAAAAAACTGGCTGCGTCCGGCAGCGAGCTCGACCTTCGGCAGGCCATCGATCAGGTGGCTGCAATCGAGGACGCGGATAAGCGCGCAGCCGCCGCGACGGAGCTGTTCGGCGCGAAGGCGGGGCAGGAGCTGCTGCCGCTGCTGAATTCCGGCAAGGACGGCATACAGGCCATGTACGACGAGGCCGAGGCCTACGGCATGGTGATGAGCGGCGACGCCGTGAAGGCCAGCGCGAAGTTCCAGGATTCCCTGTCCAAGATGAAGGGCACTATGACCGGCCTGAAGAACGAGATGGTCGGCAGGCTGCTGCCGGGCCTTACCGGTCTGACGGACGGCTTCGCGGAGATCCTGAACGGGAACCCGGACGCCGGGATCGAGATGATCTCCGGCGCGGTGCGCGACCTGCTCGCGCAGGTCGAAGAGCTGGCGCCGACCGTGCTCCAGCTTGGCGGCGAGCTCCTGCAGGCGCTGGCAGAGGCCGTGCTTGAGAACGCCCCGGTCCTGGTCGAGACCGGCACGCCGATCATCATCGAATTGATCGGCGGGATCCTCGACAACCTCGATTTATTGCTGGACGCCGCGCTGCAGTTGATCGAATATCTGCTCAACGCCATCGACAACAACAGCGAACAGCTGGCGACCATGGCGGTGACGCTGATCCGCAAACTGACGCTCGGCCTGCTCAAAATGCTGCCGCAGCTGGTGAGCGTAGGCGTGGACCTGATCGTGTCGCTGGTGGAGGGCCTGAGCGATCCGGCAATGGCCGAGGAGATCATACACGCGGCCGTGGAGTGCGCGGAGGCGCTGATCGGCGGGCTTGCGGACAAGGCGCAGGACATTCTGGACGCCGGCAAGCATCTGGTAGAGGGCATCTGGAAGGGCATCTCCGACAGTTATGAATGGATCAAGACCAAGATCAAGGGTTGGGTCGGAAACGTGCTCACGTTTTTGAAAAATCTGTTCGGCATCAAGTCGCCGTCCACCGTGATGCGCGACGTGATCGGCAAGAACCTGATGCTGGGCCTCGGCGAAGGCATCGACGAATACGCGAAGATCCCGCAGGACGCCATGGAGAAGATGAGCGCGTCCCTTGTGGCGGGCAGCGACTTCACGTATTCCGTCAACGGCGTTTACGATCAGATCGGCGCCGCAGGTCCGCAGAGCATGACTATGACCTCCGCGACAGGCGCTGCCGGTACCGGCGCGCCGTCGCTTGAAACGGTGATCGCACTGCTGCAGGTCATCGCCTCGCAGGGCGGTCGGCCGATCGTGCTGAGCGACGGCACGCTGCTGGGCTGGATGGATTCCGCGCTCGGACAGGCGAGCAGCCGGAGCGAGAGAGGGGTGGCGAACTGATGGAACAGACCACGTACATCCTGAGCGACGGCAGGCGGCTGGGGAGCTGGGACGACTTCGGGCTGGCAAAAACCGAGCGAACGAAGATCTCGCCGCCGGTGCGCCGGACGAACGAGATCAAGATCCCGGGTGTGAGCGGCAGCGTGGACCTGATGCGGTTCATGGATGCCGCGCCAACCTATGACACCAGAACGCTGACGGACGTATTTGTGATCGTGAAGGGGCAGCGCCATTGGGAGCAGAAAAAGACCATGCTTTACCGGGTGCTGAACGGCAGCAGATGCCGGATCATCTGCGACCGCGACAAAAGCTATTACTGGGAAGGCACGGTGAGCGTGACCGACGTGAGCGACGGCCGCGACGTGCTGAAGATCAAGGTGACGGCAAAAGTTTTCCCGTATAAATACGAGCTGTGTTCCAGCACGGAGCCGTGGCTGTGGGATCCCTTCAACTTCCACTACGGCGCGATCAGGGATTACTGCGACATATCCGTATCGACGTCGAGATCGTTCACGGTGCAGTGCGGAGATCTGCCGGTGATGCCCGGCTTCTGGACCTCCGACAGCGGCATGGGCGTGACATACAACGGGGTGAGCGTTTCGCTGACGCAGCGCAGCGCGAGCCAAAACCCGAAGACCTTTGAACAGTTTTACGGCATCGTGCTGCCCGGCGGCGGCGACCGCACGCTGACGCTGACCGGCACCGGGAAGATCTGGATCGACTACCGTGGAGGGTACTTATGAGTTACACGGTCACGCTGGACGGCGCGGTGATCTACACGGCCGCACTGGCGGCGGTAAACGCGCGATACTCGCTGATCTCCTCAGTGCTGACGGAGGAAGAGGACAAGATTCCGAAGCTGGAGCTGCAGCTGCCGCCCGGGCAGGCCGCAGCAGGGCTGACAACCGGCACCGTTGAGGTTACGGACGGGACGGAATGGATGTTTACCGGCCGGATCCGGCAGGTGAAAAAGGACTATTTCGGGCGGATCACGGCCACCTGTGAGGGCGCGCTGGGGTATCTGGACGACCTGCCGGACGTATACGTGACGGCATCGGAAGAAGACCCCACGACGGTGATCAACGCCTTTTACGGGCTGCTGACGGGCTATGCCGCCGACGCGGACGCCGGGCGGAAGATCTACCCGGGCACGTGCGACGTGGTGGGGTATATCTACAAGACGCCGACCGGCCAGTGCTGGGATACGATCTCCGGCTGGCTGAAGGATTTCGGCGGACACCTGACGCTTCGGAAAAGCGACGGCAAGCTGTACCTCGATTATAAGACGGCGCGGAGCGGGCTGGACAGCAGCCAGCAGATCCGCTTCGGCGTCAACCTGCTGGACACGCTGGACCGCATGACGGATCTGACGAAGATCGAGACCGGCGTGCTGGCGATCGGCGGGATCCCGGATGGCGAGACAGAGCCGGTGACGCTGGACGGGTATTCCGGCACGGAGAACGGCGTGCTGTTCGCGGCGAGCCGTGCGACGTACGGATCTATATACCGGCGGGTGGAGTTCAAGGAGGCGCTGACGCAGGCGTCCCTGTACGCGGCGGCTGCGGCCTATCTGAGCGGCGTATACGCGGCAGCTGTGAGCCTGAAGCTGACCGCGGTGGAGAACAAGCTGCTCGGCCTTAGCCCGCAGCACATGAAGATCGGCGCCAGCTATCAGGCGGTAAGCGCGCCGCACGGCCTGAATGCGGCCTTCCCGCTGCTCAAGCGCAAGCTGGACCTGCTGGAGCCGCAGAAGTCCACCACGGAATACGGCGCTGCGGAAGCTGCGCTGAGCGAAAAACAGGCGACATGGAATAAATCGTCGAAGACGGCGGAGACGGCGCTGCAGACTGCCTCGGCCGCCATGACGAAGGCAAATGCCGCGGCCACGCCGGCGCAGGTAAACGCCGCCATTGCAGCGAGCGAGGGCCGGTACGGCGATTACGTGACGGAGGTGAGCACCTCCGGCGACTGGACCGTGCGCAAATGGTCCGGCGGTCTGATCGAGGCGAGCTGCCGGGTGACGGCGGAGATCGCCTCCGGCGGCATGACCGCATGGGGCGGCGTGTACGTATACAGCGGCGTCAAGGCGTATCCGGCTGGGCTGTTTGAGGCGGCGCCGGAGCTGCACGCTGCCGTGATCGGCGGCTCCATGGGAGCGTGGTGCGGCATGGTTGCACCGACAGATCACACAAAAGACAACGCGGCGTACAGCCTCATTACGCCGGAACAGACGACTGCCGCGCAGACGTGCGTGATCGCGCTTTGGGCGCGCGGAAACTAAGGAGGAGCTTATATGAGCAACCAAGTGGATTTTAGTGAGCAGATCGCAGATTTTCGCGCGGCGGACGAGGGCGAGGATGTGCGCGGCTCGCTGATCGATATAGCGGAGGCGGTACAGGGAGCCGTAAACGGCATAGACGACGCGCTCACCGGCGCGATCGGTGCGCAGCTGTATACGGTGGACCCCAGCTTGACGACGTCCGGCGCTGGTGCGGACGCCAAGATCACCGGCGATAAAATTGCCGTCATCAACAACGGCAACAGAACGCTGTGGACGGAGCTGCTGCCGCGATACAATTACGCCGCAGAGCTTAGCTTTACGGATGGTAAGGCTGTGTCGTCCGCAAACGGTGGTCTGATTACGTCGGAGTATTGGTCTGCGTCGGATTATATGGACGTTTCCGGAATTTCGCGCTTGATATATCCGCGCCTGAACGTACACGCATCTTCGCAGCCTAACATCGGACTGGCATTTTACACGTCAGAGAAAGCGTTTATCTCGTCGCAAAAAGTGAAATACACCACGGACGGCGATACCACGGTAGAAGAAACGCAAATCGCCGTTCCACAGAACGCTGTATATGCGCGGTTCACGTATCTTCTGTCAACCGGCGAGCTGATCGGCAGCAATCCGTTTTACGTGTACGACGCCGGGCAAAGTGAGCAGAGCGTGAAAACGCGCGTAGACAGGTTGGAGACCGCGGCTGCGGCTCTCGCTGATGAGGCGGACAGGATCGACGCCATAATTGAGCCGTTTAATCTCGCAAACAATGCCATTTTTACGGACAACGTTGCGATCAACAGCATAAACGGGCAAGCAATCGTATCGGAATACTGGTCGGCGTCTGATTACATCGAAATCACAGGCGTATCTCGGCTGGAATACCCTCGCATTGTATCGATCGCCAGCTCGGCGATCAACGTCGGCGTTGCGTTCTATACGTCTACCAAGACGTTTGTGTCCAGTCAGCGGTTGGGGTACGGAGCGGCCGCGCTCCGGGTGGATCGATATTACGTTGACGTTCCGGATACCGCGGTATACGCACGGTTCACGTATCTTCTCTCGTCCTCGGCTCTGATCTTAAACAACCCGTTCTATTTGTATGATGCGGCGCAGGCCAGCGCCAGCATCAAGGCGCGCGTTGACGCGCTGGAGGGTGTACGGTTAAGTCTTCATCTGCACGAAACGCCGGATAATGAGGGCGTCACCAACGTAATCAAGCGCTGCCGTCAAATGACGGATATCAGGTGGACGCCTGCGGCCGACCTGCCGCGTCTGATGCTCGTGCAGCGCACCTCGCCGATCCCGGAGGGCGCGGAGGAAGAAGAGTACGAGGGGATCTTTAAAGCGGGGACAGAATACACCGGAGTTCCGTATGGACGCTGCAGCAACACCATGACGGCATACGGTTATTCCTACTCATATGTTGGTCTTAACGTCGATTTCGGCACTTTTGTTACCGCCGTGCAGAACGCGAATTCTAACGTGTGCAAAGATAGCGCCTATTATCACCCCGATCATATCACGGTTCCCTACGGCGCCATCTGTAACGCGCTTGTATGCTACGCGCTCGCCGTCCCATTCGTTGCGACCGGCGCGGTAAAAAACATCGCGGGCCTAAACCGGATCGGGCTCGTCAATGACAACGGGACGAGGCTGTCTAACATCAAGCTCGGTGATATCCTGATCAAGGGCAGTTATCACGTGGCCGTGATCACGGACATTATCCGCGACGCCAGCGGGAACATCACCGCTGTGGAGATCTCCGACGCCAGCACCGCAGGGCTTGCGGATCGTAATTTCGACGACGGTCCGGTCGGCGGCCTCTGCAGACGGCGCGGCTGGACTGCCGAGCAGTTCTACGCTGCCGATTCTTGGGGCGGTTTTGACGTTTACAGATATGCCGGGATCGCAAACGTAACCTATACCCCCAGCCCTTACGTCAACGTCGGCGACGAGCTGGATACCCACAGGATCGAGCACTATCCGGTCATGCCTTATGAGGGCAATGGTTTTGTGTATCATTCAGGCGCGATTCCGGGGAACGCCGTGAAATTGATCGTAAGCCAGCCGAGAGCTCCGCGCTCTAACGGAAACGGCGAGATCTCTGCGTATACACACATCTGTGTGCTGAAGGACGGCTCCTTGCTTAGTGGTTATCCTGTGGCAATAGACGCCGAGGACACCGACTATGAGGTGGAGGAGCTTACTGCCGGTACGTATACCGCTTACCTCTGCACGCTTGACAATGGCAGCGTTAAATATGCAACGGCAGCGTGCAGCTGGTCAATCGTTTAAGGAGGGGTAAGATGCAACTGCATACATTATTTGCAACGAAAAACGAATGCTATATCAAAAATCACGGCACGCCCTGGACGCCGACGGGCGTGATGATCCACAGCACCGGGGCGGATAACCCGTACCTAAAGCGCTACGTGGGGCCGGACGACGGGCTGCTGGGTGAAAACAAATACGGGAACTATTGGAATCAGTATCGCCCGGACGGAAACCAGATCTGCTGCCATGCCTTTATAGGCAAGCTGAAGGACGGCAGCGTGGCGAGCTACCAGATCCTGCCGTGGACCTGTAAGGGCTGGAACAACGGCGGATCGTCCAACAACACGCACATAGCGATAGAGATATGTGAGGATGGTCTGAAGGACGCCGCTTACTTCGGCAAGGTTTACTGGGAGGCCGTGGAGCTGACGGCGTACCTTTGCAGGACGTTTAAGATCGACGTGAAGAACGTGATCGATCACGCGGAAGGATACCGGATGGGGATCGCCAGCAACCACGGCGACGTGGGGCATTGGTTTCCGCTGTTCGGCAAAAGCATGCAGACCTTCCGGGCGGACGTGACGAAGGAGCTTGCAGTAACAGACCGACAGAAAAAGCCGAAATACATTGTGCAGGCCGGCGCGTATAACAACAAGGAATACGCCGAGGCTCTGGCTGAAAAGCTCAGAGCCGGCGGATACGACGCCATTGTTCGCGTAAACGGCGACATGGACGGCGACGGAAAGACGACGGCAGCGGATGCCAGAATTGTGCTGCGGCAGGCCGTAGGACTGGAAGGTGATTAACGTGAAGAATGTTTTATGCATCGGCCTGGGCGCTGTCGGCGCCGGTATCGCTGGATTGTTCGGCGGGTGGGATACGGCTTTGATCACGTTAATGATCTTCATTTTGGCAGACTACGTGACCGGCCTGATCGTCGCCGGAGTGTTCCATGCGTCGCCGAAAACCGAGAACGGCGCGCTGGAGAGTCGAGCGGGGCTGAAGGGCCTGCTGCGCAAGGGCGGAATGCTGCTGGTTGTGCTGATCGCGGTGCGGCTTGACCTTATGCTCGGGTACCACTTTATCCGCGACGGCGTGGTGATCGCCTTTATCGCAAACGAGGGGCTCAGCATTATCGAGAACCTCGGCCTGATGGGCGTACCGATACCGAAGCCGCTGATCAATGCGATCGAGGTGCTGAAAAAACGCGCCGACGAACAGAAGGACGAAACGCCCGAAGAGTGAGAACACCCTGCTCCGATTGTTGGAGCAGGGTCTTTTTTTTTATGCGATTATGCGAAGCAGGGCTTTGGCTCTGCTTTTTTTATTTTAAAAACATGGCGGGTTTTTCAAGCCCTTATTGCGTTGTTATTGCTTATTATTTTTTTGAAAAAAAATTCAACTTTTTTTTGAAAAGGTACTTGACAAATTCGTGATATAGGTATATACTTATATACGAAAACAGGGCAGCGACCTACCGCTAAGGAGAATGAATATGGCAAAAGGATCTATCACCTGCAAATGCGCAAAATGTGGCAAAAGTATCACAAAAGAAAAAACATGCGGCAACAGGGCAGACGCAGATAATTGGGAATCGTGGGCTGCAAGGCAGAATTGGACGTGCACAGAATGCTGGCAAGCTGAAAAAATAAAAGAGCGCGAAGAACACGACGCGCAGGTTGCGCCCGTCCGTGATGCTGTTTCCGCAGATTTACCTGCTCTTGCTGGATCTGAAAAACAAATTGCATGGGCAAACAAAATTCGCGCCGACGTGTTTATTGCGCTTGACAAAATCGGCGAAACTTTTAAAGATGAGCACAAACAGGCATATAGAGACTTTCGTGCACAGCTTGCCAATAATCACACAAAGGCAAGCGATTGGATTGATAATCGGTTTAGTTTTGATCACATTTCCCCCGTATTTTTGGAGAGCGGCAATAATTCTTTTGTGTCAAAAGAGTACGTCGCATTTTTTAAGGCATATGCGGCAACAATAGGAGATAAAAAGTAATGGATATCGTAGACGTATATAATAAATGTGGATCGATCAAAGCAACGGCTAAAGAGCTCGGAATGTCGGAACAAAAAACTCGCAAATTATTGATAACAGCCGGGGCATACGAATCACCAACAACAAAAAAAATAAACGCCCTTGTGCAAGCTGGGTATAGCCGTGAGGATATCGCCGCAAAATGCGGGTTGACATTAAAAAACCTTAGCAATTACTTGCCTTACGAAAAAGGCATATATAACAGCGATACACCAACGGTTAACGCGCTGCGAATCCGTAAGCACAGAAAAGGGGAATAACATGACAACAGAAGCGCAAAAAAGAGCATCAGCGAAATACGACGCGATGAACACCACGCAAATAACGCTAAAGCTGAACAAGACCACGGACGCCGATATCCTCGAATGGCTTAATAAAATAAGAAATAAGCAGGGATATATCAAGGGTCTTATCCGAGACAATATTTCCTATAAATGACTTAAAAAAAATATGCGTTAAAAACTTAAGATGAAAACCACCGTGTCGCTGCGGTGGTTTCTTCTGTATACAATAGTGTTTACAATAGCATTTAGTTTTTTGCGGTTTTAGACAGCAAGAAACGAAAAAGCCGAAGAATCACGCCGGACATAAAGAAACCCCGCAAACCCTTATTCTACAAGGATTTGCGGGGATTTGGCGGAGAAGAGGAGACTCGAACTCCTGCGCCGGGTTTTAACCGACCTACGCCCTTAGCAGGGGCTGAACGGTTGGCTCCATAGCAACAAAAAAAGGCTTTCTGATTACAATACGTTTACAATAGAATTTAATTTTGAAAGGCTGCGTTTATGGCGTCGGCCTGTGCGTCCTGGTTCAGGTGGACGTACCGGCGGGTGGTGGTGATCTTCGCGTGCCGCATGACCTCCTGGATGATCGCAGCCGAGACCTGCCGGTCCGCCAGCGTCGTGGCCGTGGTGTGCCGGCACGAATAGGGACGCAGCTCAGGGATCTGACGGCAGCCGGTGCGCTGCTTCATCTCTTTCCAGTAATCATAGAAGGCGTTCTCGTCCGCTTCCCACAGGCGACCGCTTTTTCCGGCCATCAGCTCCTCAACAACCGGGACAATGATATCCGGCAGGATGATCGGCGTCTCTTTGCGCTTCGTGGTCTTCAGCCCGGCGCCGACGATCCGCTTCTCTGCCAGCTGGACCATATCGACGGTGACCTTCCGGGCCTCGCCCGGCATCATGCCGGTGTAGATCATGAGCAGGAAGAAGCCGGTGAGCGTGTTTCCTGCCTGATAGTCCGCCCACAGCGCGCGGATCTCGTCGGCGGTGAACGGGACGGTGTCCTTCTCGTCCAGATCCGGCAGCACGATAAATTTTGCTTTATTTACTGCCACGTAATCGTCCTTCATGGCTTGCTGGTAGATCAGACTGAGCAGGTCGCGCATATCCTTTGCGGGGTAATACGTGGCAGCGTTCTCGTCTACCACGGTCTGCAGATCCACGACGCTGAGATCGCCGATGTTTACGTTCTGGATCAGCTGCAGGCGGTTGTACGCCGTTTTATAGTGCGTTCGTTTCGTTGCCGACAGCTTCTCAAGGTGCGGCTCCAGGGCGTCGTACAGGGCGCTGATCTTCTTTTCCCGTACCGGGTGGAAGCGCAGCTGCTCAATGTAGTCGTTGGCCTCCTTTTTCGTTTTGAAGCCGCCTTTCGATTTCCGGCGGCACTGGCCGTTTTCATAGTATCCGGTGGAGATCACCGCGTACCAGCTTTTACCGCGCTTATACACGCAGCCGGTGCCGTTTCCGCGGCTCTTGTGTTTCTGTGTCCGTTCCGGCTTATTCACCGGAGCGCCGCACCCGGGGCAGAAATTCGCGCCTTCGGGCAGCTCGGCGCCGCATTTCTTACATTGCATGATATAGCCTCCCTTAAAATAAATAATAATTGACTTTTAATAAGGGATGCTATATAATAAATAAGCCATCCCTATTTTGACAGTGTGGGTTTTGGCGCTGCTCCTCCGGTGCTGGTAACGCCGGAGGGGCTTTTTTTTATTCTTCTTTATTGCTGTTGATCTCGTCCATATAACCGGCCGTGATGATACCTGCGGGCAGCGCTACTATTGCGATACCGAATGCCGATGATACCATCGTAACAAGCCTGCCGATTGTTGTTACCGGATAAATATCACCGTACCCCATTGTTGTGAGCGATACAGTAGCCCAGTAAAGAGCGTCAAAAAAATTGCGGAAAGAATCCGATTCAACGTTAATGATGATCAACGCGGAAACGATGACGTATGCGGCCGCCAACGTTCCCACCGCCACCAATGGTGATTTTGATTTTTTAAACACGTTGGCAATGATTCTGATACTTTTTGAATAACGCGCAAATTTCATCACACGCAGCACGCGCAGCGCTCTGAACATCCGCAGCACGCGCAGCACCTTAAATCCACTGTTCAGCGCTGTTACAGAGGGCAAGATCGATATGAGATCAACAATCGCCATAAAGGATATCGGGTATTTTACGAAGCCTGTAACATCGCGCCTGCTGAATTTATAATCAGCAGTGAACCACCGAAGGAGGTAATCAACGATAAAGATAACAACGCACACTTTATCGATCACGCGCAACGGCAGCGTTTCGGTCTTGAATCCGAGCGGAACAAGGCTGGCGATAATGGCAGCCATCATAAACATATCGTAAACGGCGCTCAGCTTGTCGCCGTCCTTTGATGCTTCAATAATTTCAAAAATACGTTTTCTCATGGTTTTAAAACTTGGCTCGCAGCTCGACAACGCGGCCGATCACACGCACCGGCAGCTGCTCGGCCTGCTCAGGAGTGAAGGTAAGAGGTGAGAAGGCTGGGTTCAGACCGACGAGCATGATCCCGGCGTCGGTCTTGTAGAACTTTTTGACGGTGGCTTCGTCGCCGTTTACCATCACCACGGCGATCTGGCCGTTCTCGACCTGTTCCTGCTTCCGGATCACCACGACGTCGCCTTCGGAGAACTTCGGCTCCATGCTTGCGCCCTTGATCCGGAGGGCGAAGTATTCGCCGTCTCGCGCCATCTCCGCGCTGATCTCCTCGTAGTCGATGATGTCCTCCACGGCCTCAATCGGGATCCCGGCCGGGACGGAACCGAGGACGGGGATCAGTGTGGCGCTAGATCTGGCAGACGGTGTCATTGGCACGTCGCCGCCCATTAACCACGGAATCGATACATGAAGCACGTCGGCGATTTGTTCAAGCCTTACCTGCTTCGGTTCATATTTACCGCTGCGATAATTACTGAGTGATCCTTCATTTAATCCGATTCTTTTTGCAAGCTCTGCGGGTGTTATATTCCTGATCTTAAGAGCTGCATTCAAGCGTTCCGCGAATTTCGCCATTGTTATCGCCTCCGTTGCTATTATAATGTATTACTTGCGAAATATCAAGACATTTTTGCAAAAAAGCAAAAAAAACTTGTGAAATCATATTGACTTGCGATTTCGCAAGTGGTATAATGGGCACAAAAGGAGGTGATTATATGGTTTATGATTATTCAAAGCTGCTCGGTGCAATCCGTGAAAAAGGACTTTCGCAAGAACAGTTAGCCACGCAGATCCGCGTGAATCCTGCAACTCTCAACGCTAAACTACAGAACCGCTCTCAGTTCAGACAGAACGAGATGACGGATATCATGCGCGTACTGTGTCTGCCTCTGGCTGATATCCAATCTTATTTTTTTGCGCACTAACTTGTGAAAACGCAAGTTAAGAAATGGAGGTGAAGTAATGAATAAGAACAAGTGTTGTATCTGCGGCCAGCTCTTTGAAGGCTGGGGAAACAACCCATGGCCTGTGGTAAATGACGGCTGCTGTTGCGACGAGTGTAATGCAAAAGTGGTGATCTCGGCACGGATCGAGATGATGAACAGAGCGAACCCGAACTTGCAGAAGTGTGTTACCGGAGCAAGCAAATCCGGCGTGTGCGGGAACCGGGTATGTATTGAAGGTCAGGGGATCAACTGCTGCGCTGCTTGTGAACACAGAGACAGCTGCAACAGTGCTTGCGGATGGCTGGAAGGGGAGTGATCAGCACATGAATAACCCATTATTCTACACGCCGGAGGAGGCCGAGGCGGCCGTTGCCGCATACGGCCAGCGCGGGCCCACCGCGGAGGCGATCCGGCACCAGGCGCGTGAAGACGCCCGGAAGCTCGGTTTCCCGGTGTCGGTGATCGGAACCCGCATCTACATACCGCGGCACTCGTTCAATCATTTTTTCGGAATAGGAGGTGAAGAAGCATGTGGATCTTCGGAGTGATCGCGGTGGAGGCCGTCGCCGCAGGGCTTGTAATCTACGCATGGCTGCACTGGGACGCGCAGCTGAAGGCGTGGGAGGATCGCCAGCTTGTGCGTATACGGAACTGGTGGTCCCGTAGAAAGCGGAACCGCAGCAAAGTATATTGTACTTACGCAAAGTGCTTTGACGAATATTCTCGGGGGCTTGCCGACGGAATCAACGCCAGCGCACTTATGGCCGAGGATGAAATGTTCGCCGACCTGATGCGGCTGCTGGGCGAATAAAAAAAGCGCCGCCGATGAAGTGGCACCTTCAAACAGCGGCATACGTTAAAAAACGCAGAAATATCATACCACACCCGACTGTAAAAGTCAAGAAAGGACCGAAACATGATAATGACTGACGCCGAGATCCTCGACTCCTGGGGCCGGGCACTCGACAAAAAAAAGCACGTACAGATCCTCGCGGATCGGAACACCTGCGGCGTCTGGGAAATGATGCAGAAGCTCACCGAGCTGCAGGTCCCTGATCTCGACCGCAGGTGGTACCAAAACATGAACCCGCTGCGCAAGCAGGCACAGCCCAACGCGGCGGCACCCGCCAAGAAGGCAGCACCGAAGAAGGACGCGGACAGGACCGAGCCGGCGCCGGACCGGAAGTACAAGCCGCTCGAGCTGCTCGACTGGTTCTGCGGAGATCTCCGCGGCCGCGACGCCTACCTTGTAGGTCGCCTCGTCGAACTGCTGATCCAAACGCGGGAAACGAACGACGAAGCCCAGCTGCTCGACTACATCAAAGCACTGAATAATTAAGAAAAGAGGTAAATACATAATGTTTGACATTCACGTACAGATCGACGCTCCGGAAGTCGCCGAAGCGCTCAACAGACTGGCGGACGCCCTGAACGCCCAGACGGAAGTGATCCGCGGCGGGATCCCGGAGACCCCCGCCACCCCGAAGAAAAAGGAACACACCGGCGCCGAGATCCTCGCGGCCGTGTCGGCGATCGCCGGCGGAAGCGACGCAGCGCCCTGGGAAGACACCCAGCCCGCAGCTGCAGTACCCGAGAAACCTGCAGCACCTGTGGCTGCCGCACCCGCGCAGCCTGCGATCCCCACCGCGACACATCAGGCCGCAGCAGCGGCACCGGTGAGTCCGGTGGCCCCCGCGGCTCCCGCAGCTCCCGCAGCTCCGGCAGCGCAGAAGACCAACATCACCCTGAACGACATCAAGCGCGCCGGGCAGCTGCTCATGGACGCGGGCAAGATGAACGAGCTGCTCGCTCTGCTCCACACTTTCGGCGTGGAAGCGCTGCCGACGCTCAAGCCGGAGCAGTACGAGGCGGTCGCAGCAGGCCTTCGCGGCCTCGGCGCCAAGATCTGAGGAGGGACGCACATGTCTGAGAAACACGCCATCCTCTCCGCCTCCGCTTCGGCCCGCTGGCTGCACTGCACCGCGGCGCCCCGGTACGAGGAGCTCTTTCCCGATCAAACCTCTGAGTTCGCGGAGGAGGGAACCCTCGCCCACGCGATCGCCGAGCAGAAGGTGCGGCGCGCCTTCCCGGCGCCGGGCCAAAGCACCAGAGCCTTCACGGCTGCCATCAACAAGCTGAAGAAGGGCCCGAAGTTCACCGACGAGATGGACGAGGCCACCGACCTCTACGTCAACACCGTCAAGCGCCTGGACGAGGAATACTACGCCATCCCGGCATACGTCACCGCGGAGATCAAGCTGGACCTGTCGGAATACGTCCCGGAGGGCTTCGGGACCTGCGACTGCCTCCTCATCGGCGGCGACCTGCTGACCATCGTCGACTTCAAATACGGCAAAGGCGTCCGCGTGGACGCCGCCAACAACTCCCAGATGCGGCTGTACGCCCTCGGCGCTCTCCGGCGCTACCGGGTGATCTACGACAGCGATATCCGCCGGGTGCGCACGGTGATCGTGCAGCCCAGGATCACGGACGAGCCCTCCACCGAGGAGCTCACCGTCGAGGAGCTGCTCTCCTGGGGCGAATACGTCCGGCCGATCGCGCGCAAGGCGTTTGACGGCGAGGGCGAATACGTGCCCGGCGACCACTGCCGGTTCTGCCGCGGCCGTGAGAAGTGCGCGGCCCGCGCCGCGAAGTTCTCCGCCCTGGAAGACTTCAAGGACTGCGTGCCGGCAGCGCTGGCCGGTCCCGGTGCCAACGTGCTGACCGACGCCCAGATCGGTGACCTGATCGCCAGGGGCCGCGGGCTCGTTAAGTGGCTGGAGGACCTCGAAGCCTACGCGCTGCGTACCTGCAGCGCCGGTGGATCGATCCCGGGCTGGAAGGTCGTCGCCGGACGCAGCGTCCGCACCTTCAGTGATCAGGACGCGGCCCTGGCGGCCGTGATCGGCGCCGGCTACAACGAGGCACTGGTGTACGACCGCAAGCCGAAGAGCCTCTCCGAACTCGAGAAGATGATGGGCAAGAAGGAGTTCGAGCAGGTCTGCGGCGCCTACGTGGTCCGGCCCGAAGGCAAGCCCGCGCTGGTGCCGGAGAGCGACAAGCGCCCGGCGATCAACTCCGCGATCACTGACTTCGAGGGGGTGCTTGCACCGTGCTGATCACCTTCAGACGCGACGCCCTCAACGAGATCCTGAAGCGCTGCAAGCCCTTCGTTCTCACCGGCGGAAACCCGGACCGGTTCGACGACAGCAGCCGCGGGATCCTGCTTGAAAAGACAGACCTCACCACCGTCGAGGTCACCGCGCTGGACGGCCACATGCTGATCCACTTCACCGTAGAGGTGGAGAGCCAGGCCGAGACCGGCTCCATGGTGATCCCGGTCGTGAAGCCCTTCGGCCGCGGCGACGTCTACGTCACCGTGGAGGAGGACGAGCACTACACCACCTTCGTGACCATGAGCGGCCGCACCTCTGTGCCGAAGATCCGCGGCACGTACATCGACTGGCGCCGGGCGATCCCCCGGCCGCCGGAGACGAGCTGCAACACGATCTACATGGACCCGATGAAGATCAAGCGGGCCATGGACGGCTTCACTGCCGGGAAGGCCATCAAGATCGAGATCATAGAACCCTGGCGCGGCGGCATCATGATCCGCGACCAGGGCGGCGCCTTCGCGCTGATCCTCCCGGTCAACCCTTCAAAAGCAAATTTCTGATAAACCAAAATATTAAAAAGTAAAGGAGTATAAAACCATGTATCAGAACATCCCCACCAAATGCCTCACCGGAGAGGTCCGCCTCTCTTACTGCAATCTCGTCGAGCCCAGACCCGCGCAGAGCGGCGGCGATCCCAAGTACAGCGTCACGCTGCTGATCCCTAAGAGCGACGAGGCCACCTTCAACGATCTCGCCGCGGCCTTCAACTCCGCATACGAAGACGGCGTCAACAAAAAGTGGAACGGCGCCAGACCGCAGCCGCGCGCCATCATCCACGACGGCGACGGCCTACGTCCCAGCGGCGTCGCCTTCGGCGATGAGTGCAAGGGCTGCTGGGTGATCACCGCATCCAGCAAGAACAAGCCGCAGGTCGTCGGGATCGACAACATCCGCAGCGAGCTGGCTCCGAATGACATCTACAGCGGCATGTATGCCCGCGTGACGGTGAACTTCTTCCCGTACGATACTGCCGGATCCAAAGGCGTGGCCTGCGGCCTGGGCAACGTGCTCAAGACCCGCGATGGTGAGCCCCTGTCCGGCGGTGCATCTGCCGCTTCCGATTTCGACGGTATCGGCGCCGCTCCGGCAGCTACGGCCGCCGGCGTGAAGATCAACCCGATCACCGGCGAGGTCATGTGATAGGAGGCGCACAGCATGGACAAGCTCTCAGCGGATATTGAGACCTATTCCAGCGTCCCGATCGCCAAGGCCGGAGCATATAAGTACATACAGAGCCCGGACTTCGAGATCCTGCTGTGCGCCTTCTCCCTTAACCGGGCGCAGGTGCAGGTCGTAGATCTCGCCCAGGGCGAACCGCTGCCGAAGTGGTTCCTGGAGGCGCTGATCGATCCCGAAGTCACGAAGGGCGCGTACAACTCCATGTTCGAGTGGCTGTCCTTCAGCCGGCACCTCGGGCGGGAGCTTCCGATCGAGCAGTGGCGCTGCACGATGATCCACGGCCTGTATGCCGGATTCCCGGCAGGCCTGAGCGCCGTCGGCAAGGCCCTGGGCCTTCCGGAGGACGCGCAGAAGCTGCGCACCGGCAAGGCGCTGATCAACTACTTCTGCGTGCCCTGCAGGCCGACGAAAAGCAACGGCGGCCGAACCCGGAACTACCCGAAGCACGACCCGCAGAAGTGGGAGCTGTTCAAAGAGTACAACGCGCAGGACGTCGTCACGGAAATGGCCGTGGAGGACGCCCTGCGCGGGATCCCGGTGCCGGAGGCCGTGCAGCACGAATGGGAGACCGACATGCGGATCAACGCCCGCGGCGTAGGCGTCGACATGGACCTCGTCCGCGGCGCGCTCGATCTCGGGAACCGCGTCAGGACGTCGCTGCTCAACGAAGCCGGAGAGATCTCCGGCCTCGACAACCCGAACAGCATCGCGCAGCTGAGCGAGTGGCTTGAAGAAGAGACCGGCGAAGAGGTCGTGGATCTCCGGAAGGACACGGTCGCCAGGATGCTCGGCCGCGACGGCAACAGCGCGGAGGTGCAGCGGATGCTGGAGATCCGGCAGGAGCTCGGCAAGACCAGCACCAAGAAGTACGACGCCATCGAGGCAGCCGTCTGCGACGACGGCCGGGTGCGGGGCCTGCTGCAGTTCTACGGCGCCAACCGCACCGGCCGCTGGGCCGGACGCCTGGTGCAGGTCCAGAACCTGCCCCGGACGTACACCGAGCCGCTGGACCTCGCCCGGGATCTGATCAAACAGCGCAAGCTGGACCACCTGCGGATCCTGTTCGGCAGCGTGCCGGACACGCTCTCCCAGCTGATCCGCACGGCCTTCGTGGCCGCGCCGGGCAACATCCTGATCGACGCCGACTTCTCGGCGATCGAGGCCCGGGTGATCTCCTGGCTCGCCGGCGAAGAGTGGCGGCTGGAGGTGTTCCGGACGCACGGCAAGATCTACGAGGCCTCGGCCTCCCAGATGTTCGGCGTCCCGATCGAGAAGATCAAGAAAGGCAACCCTGAGTACGCGCTGCGGCAGCGCGGCAAGGTGGCGGAGCTGGCGCTCGGCTACCAGGGCGGCGTCTCGGCCATGCGGGCCATGGACGTCGGAGGGCTGCTCGCAGACCTCCCGGACGAAGAGGTGGCCGAGCTGGTCACACGGTGGAGGCAGACGAACCCGAAGATCAACCAGCTGTGGAGCAACGTCGAGGACGCCGCCGTGCAGGCGATCAGGACCGGCAACGCCTACGTGCCGATCGCCGGCACCGGGATCGTGCTGCAGTTCTTCCGCTGCTGCGACGGATCCGACGACTATCTGGCGATCATCCTGCCGAGCGGCCGCGCGCTGTTCTACGTGCAGCCGGAGATCGGCGTCAACCGCTGGGGCCGTCCCTCGATCACGTATCTGGGCATCAATCAGAAAAATAAGAAATGGGAGAAGCTGGAGACCTACGGCGGTAAGCTGACCGAGAACATCGTCCAGGCCGTCGCCAGAGACTGCCTCTCATGCGCTATAACGAACCTGGAGCAGCACGGCCTGCCCGTGGTGTTCCACATCCACGACGAAGTGGTGATCGACGTCGCCCCGACCGGCGATCCGGCGAAGATGCTGGAACAGGTCGAGCAGCTGATGACCGAGCCGCTCCCGTGGGCGCCGGGCCTGCCTCTGAACGCAGACGGCTGGGTTGGTGAATTTTTCAAAAAGGATTAAGGAGTGCAAGCATGGAAACCTATTTTTATTTCGTGATCACGCCGGACGCGAGGGTCTACCGTGTGGAGATCAAGTCCGGCCGGATCCCGGAGCTCGACGAGCTGCAGAATGCCGTTGGCGGGTACATCGAGACCGTAAGCGGTCCGCTTTATCCGGTCATCGGGATCGTGAACGAAGAAGGCCGCCTGAAGGGGCTGCCGGATAACCCTTACGGCTCTATGGTGGTCCAGTACCCGGAGCTGCTCTGTGGCAACGTGGTGATCGCTAAGGTTGACGGGGAGGAAATCGTCGGATTCGACGCGCCGGAGGCGATCAGGATCGGGCAGCGGATACATCAGACCTGTATTCTCTTCTCTGACTTTTTCGGAGGTGAAGACTAATGTTACCGAATCAAGTCGATATGCTCAAAAAGACCGCATACATCGCCGGGCCGATCACCGGCATCCCTTACTACCGGGAGAACTTCTCCAGGGCTGCGCGGTATGTGAAGCATACCGGCTTCACCACGGTGCTGAACCCGGCGGAGCTGCCCGGCACGCTGGACAACAGCCAGGCCATGAAGATCTGCTTCGCCATGATCGACGTCGCCGACGCGGTGTTCTTCATGCCGGAGTGGGATCGATCCGTCGGCGCCAAGCTGGAGCACGCCTACTGCAAATATCTGAACAAGGAGATCTACTACCTCCCCGCGAAACCTTAGAAAACGTAAAAGAGGATCCGCCATGATCTACGACAAAACAATCACAATCAGCGTCGGCCAGTCCCGCCTCTCTAACGACTGGCATCGGCAGACCACGACGCTCTCCGCCTTATATGAACGCCTCGCCATGCCGGTGCGGTCCTCCGAAACTCTGCAGGAGTTCCTGCTCATGCCGAAGGCCCGGCAGGACAAGCTGAAGGACGTCGGCGGCTTCGTCGCCGGCGCCCTGAACGGGCCGAGGCGTACCGTGATGGCCGTGGAGGACCGCAGCGTCGTCACGCTCGATCTCGACAACATCCCCGCGGGCGAGACGGACCTGATCCTGAGCCGCGTCGAGGCTCTGGGCTGCGGCTACTGCATCTACAGCACCCGGAAGCACAGGCCCGAGGCGCCGAGGCTACGCGTGCTGATCCCGCTGGATCGGCCTGCGGGCCCGGATGAGTACGAGCCTGTCGCCAGGAAGCTGGCCGAGTGCATCGGCCTGACTTTCGCCGACCCGACCACGTTCGAGCTGAACCGGCTCATGTACTGGCCCAGCTGCTCGGCCGACGGCGAGTTCGTCTACCGCGCAGGCGACAAACCGCTCGCCCTCACCGACGGGATCCTCGCGCTGTACGCTGACTGGCACGACATGGGCCTCTGGCCGACCGTACCGGGCAAGCCGC
>Ga0265298_10001501_pt1 | contig 34655 bp, 26 predicted proteins | sample AusTroGonzalo_MG_3_FD_193486 | JGI IMG/M metagenome (GOLD analysis project Ga0265298, IMG submission 193486) | Bovine rumen microbial communities from tropical cattle in Woodstock, Queensland, Australia - Gonzalo_01 | ecosystem: Host-associated > Mammals > Digestive system > Stomach > Rumen ... | reverse complement strand
CGTTTGTTTTTCATTCCAACTCATCGAGAGTTGATTTAAGTTAAATTTTTTCATAATGTTTTTATGTATTTTGTTGTTAATTAGTTATTTCGGTGTTAATTATTTATTTCGTTTCACTACTGTCCCATTAAAATCCAAAACCAATTATCTACAATATTGAAATATAGTATGTTATGGCGATATTTCAAGTGCGACGATTTGTTTTTTTATGTTTATGTCTTTGAGTGCTTTATACTCGCTAGAGTTGGCTAATTGGTAGTAAAAGCTGTCTAGAAGCTTGCTTACAAGCAGGTTTTAGTAGTCAATAGTTCTCCTTCGGGGTCCCCAAACAATTTTAATTTTTGGGGAGAGCGAGCACATCCGAGTATTTACCATTAAAACGGAGTTTTGATGCATATACGAGGATAGTGTGCGCGACAGCATCGCTTCTAAAGCACTCAAAGGGTTTTGTTGGTTTTTGTATATTTTTAATGGGACACTACTGATTTCGTTTTATTCAGCCTGGTCAATTTTAACTTGTTCCTTTTTTGACTTCGTCTGCCTTTGACTTGTTCCTTTTTTGACTTTGTCAATTTTTTGCAGTGGCAAAAGTGGCAATTTTGGCAAAACCTTCAGTCTTTTTGGCCACTTTTGTCATTTTTGCCATGTTATTTTTTTGCATGAGAAAGTTGAGAATTTTGAGAATTTTCGTTCTTTTCCCGCCGTTTTTCGCAGGTTACCGCCTCTACTTTCTCTACTTTATCAATTTTTTCATATCAATTTTTTGCTTGACCATCTTGACCATCTTGACCAACTTCCCGAACTTTGCCAACTTTGTCAACTTGGTCATGTCATTTTTTTCATCCATCCGCCACTCTTCATATTGGGGTCCCCGACGAGTGCTAACGGAGTGCACTCGGTGGGGAGAGCGGAGGCATAAGTCGCCTGTCCATTTAGCGGAGTGGTATGGACCTTTGCGAGCTTATTGCCGACGCGACCGTTAGTTATTCTTATTGATTCTTAGTCATTCTTAGTCATTACCGAGGTTTTTGCCTTCTGATTAGCCGTAAAATACAACATTTCAACGCGACCATCACGGGACCATCTTCCGAGGAAAAGCAAATCACAACATTTTCAACTTCTTTTCTCTCTTTATCTTTGTTCTCTTTTCGGGCTATTCGCTAGTCGGCTAGACTACTAGTGTTTTTTCTCTCTTTTTTTGCACAGCATACTTCTACACACAAATAGGAGCGACGGAAAACCGTTGCTCCTATTGAGAAAACTTATTGTAGCGATTTTTTACAACGCTACGCGGCCTAAGACACGCGGGGGAGTCAATAACTCCCAGAACCAAGACAAGTCAGGCTTCGACTTGATCATCTTTAGGAATGACTTTTGCACTTTCGCACAGATCTTCTTGTATTCCGCCTCACTGAATTGGTTCTTGGCGTCTTCCAGATACCCCATAAATACAGCCGGTGTCTGGATCGACCTGAGCATCTTGCCGATGGACTCGCTCGGCATCTCGCCTTGCTCGTACTTGGCATATTGGTTTACGCCCAACCCAAGCACTTGCGCCATCTTTATCGCCGACAACCCATACCGCTCACGCATTGCCGTCAACTCCGCCGGAGAAGGAATATTATGTTTCGCGCGGTACTGCTCATAGACCTGCTCCATATTCTTCCAATCCAATTCCAGATCGGTGAAACGTTGTCCGGTATCAACACATTCGTACTCGTACGAAGTGTAAGCGAACTCTTCGTTACGGAAAGTCAGTTTTTCCGGTTCTTGGTGTAAAATCACTTTCCCTCCTGTAAGTGGACTCTCGGTAATCATTTTTTACCTCCTTTCTTTTTATATCTGCTGCAAAATTACAACATTTTTTTTATATATGCAAGCTTTTCTCCACTTTTTCGTTGAAAAAATGCATTCTCTCAATAGAAGTACACTATGTCAATGTCCATTTTGCCTCCTTTTTGAGTGCCGAGGCGAGCACTATATTTCTTTATATTATGTTAGTCCATTTATTTGTTATTCTCTTCACCATCTCGCGACCATCGTGTACGTCACTGTAGGGCCTTTAGACTAACATACATACACAAAAAAGCGGGACTGCACTATTGCTGTTCCGCTAACAGAGGCTCTCGCATTGCCTTCTAATCCAAACAACAACACTGAAGCCCACGCCGTATGTACATACGTACGCATACGCGTACTTTTAATACATACCAATGGGCATCTTGTGTCGCGATGTTTTGGATTGAGTTGTGAATTTGCGAGATTCCTGTTAGCCAAAACAAAGCGCTAAAGACGCCTTTTTCTAATATGTCCATACCACCCACCCACTTTTTGGGACACATCCCCTACGGTGTGGGCTGATATAGCAAAACTCGCGTTTTGCGCTGCAAAATTACAAAAATAAATTGACATATGCAAGAAAAGTGAGAAGAAACTTTCAATTTTGTGTATTTTGCAAGAAAAATGGCTGAAAAAGTGCCTCTATGCCCGAAAAAACGCAGTCATGGGGCTGCGTTCTTCGTTGGGTAAGGTTGGATTATGGATGTTTTTCCGGTAATTTTCTAAAATCACGCGATAATATACTATGTATATTATATGGTGTGGTATGATAGGTGATTACCTGGACATTCCTCCGTAGTACTATGGACTCTGGTCCTTCGGAGCGCCAGGGGCCGGTTCAGAAGCGCTCCCGGAACTCGGACGGGGTGCATCCTTTGGACTCGCGGAAGAGGCGGTTGAAATGGCTGAGTGTGTTGAAGCCGCATGAGTAACCGATCTGTGCGACAGGGAGTTGCGAGTCAAGCAACATGCGTGCGGCGATGCCGAGGCGGTAGTCGATGATATAGCGGTTGGGCGTGCGCCCGGTTTTGTTGCGGAAGAAGCGTGAGAACGCATCGACGTTCATGCAACTCATATCGGCCAGCTGTTGAATGGAGATGTCCCGCATATAGTTGTCGGCGATGTATTCACGCACTTTGTGGACGCGTTCGTCTTCATTATCCTCCCGCGCATCGATGAAGGAGGACGAGGACAGTTCGCGTGCGTTTTCGACGAGCGAGAGGCGGTAGAGCAGGTTCCACAGGCGGATGACCGAGGCAAAACTCTCGTTGCTGTGGGCGAGATTGATGATGTCCTCGCGGAGGATCTGGATCACCGGTTCGGGAAAAACAAGTCCGTGCTGCGCACGCTCCAACATGCGGCGGATGGATACAAACGCACGTTTGTTCATGAAGGAACCGTTGAACGCATCGGGATCGATATGAATAGTGATCTCATAGATGTCCCGACGGGGGCAAGTGCCTTGTTCCCAGACATGTACGAGTTTGCTTCCGGTCATGAGAACGAGGTCCAAGTTGCCGATGGTCTCATGACTGTCACCGATGGTCCGGGTGGCGCCGGCGGCGTTCTCCACGAAATTGAGTTCGTAGACTTCGTGGCAATGGGCAGGGTACTCAAAGTACGTTTTGTGCCGTTCGCCGACATAGAAGATGTCGAGCGGTTCGATGCGGCTTATTTCAGTAAAGGACTCGCGCATTATGGAAATTAAAATTTAATTTAGACCGTCCTTCGGACTCAAAGTAGAAAGTAGAAAGACCGGCACTGCGTGCCTCAAAGACAATAGACAAAAGACAAAAATGCTCCGACCGATAGTATTATGTCCATTGTCCTTTAGCAAAGCAATCACGACAATAAATATATAATTATTTCAAAATCGGGTGCAAAGATACAACAATTTTCCCGATTTTGCAAACTTTATTTTACAATTTTTGCAGAAAATGCATAAAAACGGTCGGAAAAGTATTAGTGTATGTGAAAAAAAAGCAGTACCTTTGCCGCAGAATTTGAATAATAATGAATTCCATACCCCTCAAAAAAGACAATGGACAATATTAACCTATTATGAATACACAAACATACGGTCATTTTGATGACGCGAACAGAGAGTATGTCATCACGAACCCCCGGACCCCGTTTCCGTGGATCAATTATCTGGGTAATGAAGATTTCTTCGGTTTGATTTCCAATACCGGCGGCGGCTATAACTTTTACAAGGACGCCAAGTTCCGCCGCATCACCCGCTACCGCTACAACAGCGTGCCGATGGACTCGGTGGGACGGTATTTTTATATAGTAGAAAGAAAAAAGACCGCTTCGCTCAAAGAAGAAAGCATAATCTGGAACCCGGGATGGAAGCCGTGCAAGACGGAACTGGACAGCTATGAGTGCCGTCATGGATTGAACTACACGCGCATTACGGGCGTGAAGAATAAGGTACGCGCGAGCGTGCTGCATTTTGTGCCGTTAGGCGTGAAGGCGGAGATCCAACGTCTGACGCTGACCAATGAGTCCGGCGAGAAGAAGTCGCTCAAGCTGTTCTCCTATGCCGAGTGGTGCTTGTGGAACGCCGCTACCGACGGCGAGAACTTCCAGCGTAACCTGTCGACGGGTGAAGTGGAGATAGAAAGAGCCATCGGCCGTCAGCCGTCGGAAATCAGCTTCACGGCTATCTACCATAAGACCGAATACAAGGAGCGCCGCAATCACTATGCGTATTATGCGGTTAACTGCGCAGTGGACGGATACGATACCGACCGTGAGTCGTTCGTGGGTCTGTACAATGACCTCAGCGAGCCTGTCGCTGTCAGCAATCAGCATTCAGCGGACAGTCTGGCACACGGCTGGAGCCCCATCGCCAGCCATTACATCGAAGTGGAACTGGCACCGGGCGAGAGCAGGGACTTCATCTTTGTGTTGGGATACGAGGAAAACGAGGAGGCGAACAAGTTCGATAATTCACAATGCACAGTTCATAATGCACAATTACTGACTTCTCTGGGTGAGAAGGATCATCATATTATCAATAAGGAACGCGCGCACGAGGTGATCCGCCGTTTTGCGACGGTGGAGGCAGTGGAGGCGGCTTTCGCGGAGTTGAACGCCTTGTGGGATGAGCTGCTGAGCAAGTATCATGTGGAGAGCAGCGACGAGCGTCTGAACCGCATGGTCAACATATGGAACCAGTACCAGTGCATGATCACGTTCTGCATGAGCCGTTCGGCCTCGTTCTTCGAGAGCGGAGTGGGCCGCGGTATGGGTTTCCGCGATTCCAACCAGGACCTGGTGGGCTTTGTACACCAGATACCGTCCCGCGCCCGTCAGCGTATCATCGATATCGCTTCGACGCAGTTCCCCGACGGCGGTTGCTACCACCAGTACCAGCCGTTGACCAAACGCGGTAATAATGATATCGGAGGCGGTTTCAACGATGACCCCATGTGGCTCATCTTCGGAACGACGGCCTATATCCGCGAGACAGGCGATTTCTCTATCCTGGACGAGATGGTGCCCTGGGACAACGAGCCGGGCAGCGAAGTGAGCCTGATGGAACACTTGCGTATCAGTTTTGACCACGTAATCAATAATGTTGGCCCTCACGGTCTGCCGCTCATCGGCCGTGCCGACTGGAACGACTGTCTCAACCTCAACTGCTTCTCGATGGACCCGAACGAGTCTTTCCAGACGACTGGCAACAAGACGGAAGGCAGCAAGGCGGAGAGTCTGATGATTGCGGGTCTGTTCGTTTACTGCGGACGGCAGTTTGTGGAGTTGGTCGAAAGCGGAAAACTGAGTGCTGAGAGCCGTTCGCAAGTGGACAGCGGAAAGTTGAGATCCGAGATCGAGAAGATGTGCAAGGCCGTGGAGGAGTTCGGATGGGACGGCGCATGGTATCTCCGCGCATATGACTACTACGGCAACAAGGTCGGATCGCATGAGAACGAGGAAGGCCAGATCTTCATCGAGAGCCAGGGTTGGTGCGGTATGGCACGTATCGGTGCGGAGAAAGGAATGCCGGAGAAGGCCCTGGACAGTGCTGCGGCGCTGCTGGACAGCGAGCACGGTATGGTGCTCAACTATCCGGCCTACACGACCTATCATATCGAGCTGGGCGAGCAGTCGACCTATCCGGCCGGTTATAAGGAGAACGGCGGTATCTTCTGCCACAACAACCCGTGGGTGATCATCGCGCAGACGGAAGCCGGCCGCGGCAATGACGCCTGGACTCTGTACAAGAAGATTGCTCCGGCATGGATCAAGGACCAGGATCTGCACAGAGTGGAGCCGTATGTCTATTGTCAGATGGTGGCCGGTAAGGAAGCCGCCAAGCCCGGCGAGGGCAAGAACAGCTGGCTGACCGGAACGGCGGCATGGAACTGGCTGACTGTCAGCCAGCATATCCTCGGTATCCGTCCGACGTACGATGGACTGATGGTGAACCCGTGTGTCCCGAGCGACTTGAAGGAGTATACCGTGACGCGCAAATGGCGTGACGCGGAGTACGTCATCACCGTCAAGAACCCGAACGGCAAGCAACGCCCGGAACAGCCGACGGTACTGCCCTATGCTCCCGGAAAGCATGAATATGAAATAGTTCTTTAATCCGAGATCACGAGATCACGAGATCACGATAACCAAATAAATTATAATATCATGAAGAAATTATCGGCATTATTTATCTCACTTTTAGTGGTGCTCACGGCGTGTGAGGCACAAGAGAAGAAAGTTCGTCCGATGGACAACGAGGCGATTCAGTTCGCCATGTCCATGGGTATCGGCTGGAACTTAGGCAACCAGATGGACGCCCATTACGACGGCTGTTCCTACGAGGAAGGCTGGGGCAACAAAGCCGCCACGCAGCAGACGTTCAACGGCGTGGCGAAAGCCGGCTTCAAGTCCGTACGTATTCCTGTCACATGGATGGGACATATCGGTAATGCGCCCACCTATACGATCGAGCGCGGCTGGCTGGACCGCGTGGCTGAGTTGGTTCAGATGGCGCACAAGGCCGGCCTCATTGTGATCATCAATATCCACCATGACGGTTTCGGTGCGTCGGACACGCCCAGCAAGGGTGCACACTGGATCGACCTTCCGGCGGCAGTGGCCAACGAAGAGGTGAACCAGCGCATCAAACAGGAGCTGACGATGGTATGGCTGCAGATCGCTAAGCGTTTTGCGAGCGAAGGCGAATGGCTGGTGTTTGAGACGCTCAACGAGATCCAGGACGGCGGCTGGGGCGGCGGCGCCAACCGTACCGACGGCGGTGCACAATACCGTGTGCTCAATGAGTGGAACCAGGTATGCGTCAATGCCATCCGTGCCGGAGGCGGCGAGAACGAGCACCGGTATATCGGTGTGCCGGGTTATGTGACGAACCCGGATCTGACGGTGGAACATCTGGTACTGCCGGAGGACATTGTGGAGAACCGCCTGATGGTGGCTGTGCACAGTTATGACCCGTGGGACTATGCGGGTTCGGCCCAGTACAACGAGTGGGGCCATACCGGCAATGACGTGGTGCCGGGTTCGGACGAGAACGCCTATGTAGGCATGCTCAACCGTCTTTTCAATATGTACGTGCGTCGCGGCATACCGGTTTATTTCGGCGAGTTCGGTGCCGTTCGTCGTGCCAGCATGGCAGACGAGGAGTTCCGTCTCTATTATTTCCGCTATGTATGCAAGGCGATGCGTGACCGTCGTATCCCGGCCCTCTACTGGGACAACGGCAACAGCAAAGCAGGTAATGACGGCTTCGGTGTGATCAATCACTCCACAGGCAAGTATATCGGCAACGGCGAACAGGCAGTCCGCGCGATGGTGGATTCGTGGGAGAACAACGACCCCGCCTACACGCTGCAGTCTATCTATGATTCGGCGCCGGTGAGCACGCGCAAGGCGGAGAACAAAGACAAGAGCGACAGCAATCATTATTAATCAATACCAATCTTTTTTATTAACAAACAATCCCCATTATCATGAAGATCTATTTTAGACACGCGTTGTGTCTGCTGGTTCTCCTGTTAGGAACAACCGGTTGGGCATTGGCGCAGAATGTAGTGACGGGTACGGTCGAGGATGCGGACGGTCCGCTGATCGGCGCGAGTGTACTTGTCAAAGGGACCACAGTCGGTACGATTACCGATTTTGATGGTAATTTCACCATTGAGGCGAACGTAGGTGACGAACTGGAGTTCTCCTATATGGGCTACACCTCACAAACCATCAAAGTAACGGGCAACACGGTCAATGTGACCATGTCTGAGAACACAGAGGTTCTCTCTGAAGTTGTCGTTACAGCTATGGGTATCAAGCGTGACCGTAAAGCACTCGGCTACGAGGTAGGCGAAGTGAAAGGTGACGAGCTGACCAAAGCGAAAGAGGTCAATGTGGCTAACTCCCTGGCCGGCCGTGTAGCCGGTCTGGTGGTTCAGGGAACAGCCGGTGGTGCATCGGGTTCGACACGCGTCATGCTGCGTGGTACGACCGAGATGACCGGAAACAACCAGCCGTTGTACGTTATCGACGGTGTGCCGATGGACAACACGAACTTCGGTTCGGCCGGCACGGAAGGCGGTTATGACCTGGGTGACGGTATTTCCTCCATCAACCCGGATGACATCGAGTCGATGTCCGTACTGAAAGGTCCGGCAGCCGCTGCCTTGTACGGTAGCCGCGCCAGCCACGGTGTAATTCTCATCACGACCAAGAAAGCCAACACGGGTGATGCCAAGTGGTCTGTTGAGTACAACGGAACGCTGACTTTCGACAGCCAGTTGAGCAAATGGGACAATGTACAGCAAGTCTACGGTATGGGTTCGAACGGCCAGTACAACGTGGATGCTGTGAGCAACACGAACAAGTCCTGGGGTCCGAAGGCGGACGAAGGCCTGATGCTGCGTTACTATGACGGTCAGGAGCACCCGTTCAAGATTATCCCTAACAATACGGCGAACTTCTTCCAGTTGGGTCTGACGGCCAACAACACCGCTGTTGTCTCCATGAACACCGGCAAAACCGGTATCCGCTTCACCTATTCGGATATGCGCAACAAGGATATCCTTCCGAACTCGAAGATGAGCCGTAACACGCTGAACCTGCGTGCCAACACCTCTCTCGGTCCGGTGGATCTGGATTTCAATGTGAACTATACGCACGAGGATGTGAAGAACCGTCCTGCGCTGGGTGACGACAAGTCGAACGTAGGTAAGAACCTGATGACGCTGGCCACCACGTATGACCAGGCATGGCTCAAGAACTACGAGACCGCAGCCGGCGAATATCAGAACTGGAACGGTATGGATCCGTACAACGTGAACCCGTACTGGGATATCAACAAGAACAAGAACCAGTCGTACAAGGACCTGCTCCGTATGAACGGCAAGATCGTGTACAACGTTATTCCTCAGTTGAAATTACAAGCTACGGTAGGTGCCGAGCTCAACCGCTTCGAGTTCTCGGACTTCAAGTATCCGACCACTCCGGGCTTTGAGTCCGGTCGTCTGCAGAACAGTTTCTTCAACAACCGCATGTTCAACGCCGAGGTGATGGGTATCTATACCGACACCTGGGGTGATTTCGATTTCACGGCTACCGCCGGTGCCAACGTCTATAACGTGAACAACCGCACGACCATCAACACCGGTACGGATATGGGTATCCGCGAGGTGATTGCCATGTCGAGCTTCGAGGACCAGTCCGTAGAGGAGGCCACCTATAACAAACGTATCGTGTCTGTATTCGGTTCGGCTAACCTCGGCTGGCGTCATATGTTATACTTGGACGCTACGGTTCGTGGTGACAAGTCTTCGACCCTGGCCAGCGGCAAGAACCTGTATGTCTATCCGTCTGTCAGCGCATCATGGGTATTCTCCGAGCTGATCAAATCCAACCGCAAAGTGCTGCCGTACGGTAAGTTACGTCTGAGCTGGGCGGAGGTAGGTAGCGACACGGACCCGTACCAGTTGGGTCTGCGTTACACCAAATCGCAGTTCGGCTATTCGGGTTATACGATCGGTTATGTATACGGCAACACCGTGCCTAATGCCGACCTCAAGCCGACACGTACGCGCTCTTGGGAAGCCGGTTTTGAGACCAAGTGGATCAACCAGCGCATCAGCCTCGACTTCACCTTCTATCATCAGAACTCGCGTGACCAGATCATCGCCATGGCCACCTCTCCGACCAGCGGTTATGACTACCGCATGATCAACGCCGGTGAGATCCTCAACCAAGGTTTTGAAATCACGTTCGGCGCCCGTCTGGTATCCGTAAAGGACTTCACCTGGGATTTGAACATCAACTGGTCGAAGAACATCAACAAGGTGCTTTCTCTGACCGAAGGCACGAGCGAACTGGAGTTGGCGAAAGCGACCTGGTGTAACGTCTATGTATCCGCCCGCGAGGGTGAGGAGTACGGCTCTATCTGCGGTCCGGCCCTGGCCCGTACGGATGACGGCCGTGTTATCGTAGACGGCAAGACCGGTCTGCCGACTTTCACGTCGGAGAACAAGGTGCTGGGTAACGCCCAGTGGGACTGGACCGGCGGTCTGAGCACCACTCTGCGCTGGCGTATGCTGACCCTGACCGCTCTGTTCGACGTCAAGGTGGGTGCTGACATCTTCTCGATGTCCGAGCGTTCGGCTTACGAGACCGGTAAGGCGATGGAGACTCTGGAAGGCCGTGCCGCATGGTACGCATCCGAGGAGGCACGTCGTGCAGCCGGTGTGACGGATATTGACGCATGGCGCGCTTCCGGCAACAGCATGGTTGGCGGCTATGTAGTGGAAGGTGTGATCGACAACGGTGACGGAACCTATCGCGAGAACGATATCTGCATCAACCCGGAGGACTACTGGTACGAGGTATCGCGTAAATCGCCGGAGATGTTCATCTATGACAACTCCTACATCAAGTGCCGTGAGTTGACCCTCAGCCTTGATTTCCCGAAAAACTGGCTGGACAAGAAGGGTGTCGTAAAGCACGTAGGCATCAGCTTCGTTGCACGCAACCCGTTCATCGTATGGAAGAACATCAAGGATATCGATCCTGATGCTCAGTACAACACATCCGGTCTCGGTCTGGAGTACGGTTCGCTCCCGAGCCGTCGTAGCTACGGTCTGAATTTCAATATCAAATTCTAACCTCGTAAAATGAAAAATGAAAAATGAAAAATGAAAGGAGAACAGTTATGAAAAAGATATTTTATATAGCGCTCTGTGCAATCTTCTTCGCTTCTTGCTCCGATAAGGTTTACGAGGAGATCAACACCGACCCGACGAAGGCGGATTATATCAATCCGGCTTCCCAGCTCACGTATGCCGAGTTGCAGATTTTCGGCGATATGAATTATGTAGACGTGCATCGTCTGTACACCTATGCGTTCACGCAGCACCTGATGGGTTGCTGGAACACGACCAACTACGGCGGTCAGCACCGCATGGATGACAATGAGATGGCCCGTCCGTGGAACAACCTCTATCCGGCAGCCATCCGCAACCTGACGGACGCAATCGCCCAGACCAAGGACGATCCGGAGCAGGTCAATGTGTATGCCGCACTGCGTATCTTCCGCGTGTATGTCGGCTCTCTGCTGACGGATTACTACGGTGACGTGCCTTTCTTCGAGGCCGGCAAGGGTTACTCGGAAGGCGTTTCCCAACCCGCTTATGACAAGCAGGAGGATCTCTACCGCTTCTTCTTCACGGAGCTTGAGGAGGCTGCTGCATTGTTCGACATCAATGCCAAGGCTATCTCCAGCGACCCGATGTTCAACGGTGACATCGCTCATTGGAAAACATTCGCCAACTCGCTCCGTCTGCGCTACGCGATGCGTATCTCTGACGTGGATGCCGACTTGGCCAAGGAGCAGTTCAACAGCGCCCTTACGGCCGGTGTGATGGCCAGCGCAACGGATGATGCCTGCGTGAAGCACATGAATGTCAGCTACAGTTTCGGTCAGGAGTCCTACAAGGATTTCCGCGGTAATGCCATGGCGAAGTATTTCTTCGGCAATGACCCGGCAAACAACCCGACCTATATCTGCCAGACTTTCTGGGATCAGCTCTATAACAATAATGACCCGCGTACCAAGCGTCTCTGCCGTTTCTATATAGACGACTATATGTCCATCTCAACGGGTGACGGTCGTATCGACGTGACGGACGCCGTGATATCCACGCAGGAAGCCAACCCGTCTTCGGACGTGATCTATAAGATCGCTCCGGGCGAGTATTCCTGGGACAACTGGCCTTCGTATCCGAGTCTGCCGGGTAGCGCCCTGGATGCCAAGATACAACTGATTCAGGCCGCTCATCCGGGTTACAACCCCGGTGACAACCCCCGCTGGTTGATGCCGAAGCTGGCGAATAACTTCCTCGAGTCCGAAAACCCGGGCGTGATCATGACCTATGCCGAGGTTTGTTTCCTCCGCGCAGAGGCTGCCGTGCTCGGCTGGACCTCCGACAATGCGAAGAAATACTACGAGGACGGTATCCGTGCTGCGATGGATTTCCTGTATGACAACTACAAATGTGAGTTGATCACGGACGCTGAGTATGCCGCTTATATCGCGCAACCGGCTATCGCTTTCGGTGCCGGCTCGGACCAGCAGAAGAGCCAGATCAACACGCAGGCGTGGATCCTCCATTTCCACAACCCTGCTGAGGCTTGGTCTAACAGACGCCGCTCGGATTATCCGAGCCTCGTACCGCCTACGGGCAGCAAGAACCCGCTCATCGACGGTGACGGCTCTATCCCTGTTCGTCTCTGCTATCCGCTCAAGGAAGAGACCTACAGCAAGACGGCTTATCAGGAGGCGAAAGACCGCGTGCCCGGTGGCTATTCCTGGAACGCACGTCTCTGGTGGGATGTTAAGTAAGGTTTGAATGTTTAAAGTTTAAAGTAGAAAGATATGAAAGCAAATAAAATATGGCTATTAGCTGCAATGGCTGCTACGTTCGTCCTGAGCGGCTGCGAGAAGAAAGAGCCGTTTGACACGCAGACCGAGGACGATGCGCCCCTTATCTTGGTACCCTATGAGACCAAGACCGGTCATCTGTCCTATACGCTGGCTAACCCCGACACGCCGCTGCTGGACTCGGTGACGGTGACTCCGTCGGCTTACACGACCGTCAACTGGTATCTGGACGGCAAACTGGTTTATACCGGTGTCCGGATAGAAATGACTTTCCCGGCAGGAACGTACGCCATCACTATCGAGGCGGTAACGACTGTAGGCAAACGTACGCAACGTACCGGTACGCTGACCGTCAACCCGTATGCAACCGATCCGTATGCTGCCGCGCCGTCTATCGGTCGTCACGCAGTGCCCGGCTTTAACGTTACTCTGGACGGACAGAACCTTACCCAGGTGAAGGAACTGGTTATCTCCAATGATGTAGCGGGTGCGGACGTGGCGAAGACAATCCAGGTGAACCCCACGGATGACGCTTCGCTGACCTTCACGCTGCCTGAGTTGGCAGACGGTCATTACTTCCTCCGTCTCAAGAATGCCGAAGGCGTGCTGTACGGTGCGGATGCCCTGACGGTATACAATGCGTCCATCGCATTGGACGGTTTCGCTGAGTTCATCCCTGGTAGCGAATGGGTGATCACGGGCCAGAACCTGGCTAACGTGGCATCGGTGAAGCTGGGTGACCAGACCGTCACCGCTGTGACCGCTACTGCCACTTCCGTCGCATTCACGGCGCCGGAGGTAGAGGAAGGCAAGTACAGCCTGTCCATGACCAACAAGGACGGTTCGACTGTGCTCTTCATCACAGAGGACGGAGCTGTCAGCGATGTGAAGGCGGCTGTAAGTGCCGAGACGGTTCTCTGGACCGGACCTGTGCCTCTCAACTGGGATGCCGCCCTCGTCAATATCTCTGCGGAAACGATGAGTTCAGTTCCGCTCGGTTCGACCATATACGTTTACTTCGAGATTCCGGAGGCTGAATACCATAACCTGCGAATCACCACTCCGTGGTGGGGCGATGACCTGGTGGCTCAGTTCGACGTGACCGAAGAAACGCCGAATCCGTTCACCTTCGTATACGACTCACGCTGCAAGGGTATCGTGGATATGGTAGGCAGCTGGTCGATTGTAGGCTTTGGCGAAACGATCAATAAGATTACGTACAAATAATCATTCCTATGGTACCTTTACGAGAAAAAATCGGATATGCTCTGGGTGATGCCGCTTCCGGCGGCATCACCTGGAAGATCATGTCTGTCGCTTTCCCGCTCTTCTTCACCAACGTGTTCGGTCTGACGTTCGCAGACGCGGGTGCTCTGATGCTCCTTGCTCGTATGTTCGACGTCATCACCGACCCGTTGATGGGATCTATCGCGGACCGAACGCAGTCCCGTTGGGGCACCTATCGTCCGTGGCTTATTTTCGGCGCTATACCTTTCGGCCTCGTATTCGCTCTGCTGCTCTTTACCCCGGACCTCGGCCCGGCAGGCAAGCGTATTTGGGCGTATAGCTTCTACCTCATTATGATGGTGTGCTATACGATGGTGAATGTGCCGTACGGTTCGCTTCTCAACGTGATGACGGAGGATGGCAATGAGCGTAACCAGTTCTCGGCCTTCCGTATGGTCGGCGCGTATGCAATGGGCTTCATCACCCTCCTTTCGTTCCCGTATATCCAGAAGATGATAGGGGGTACGGAGCAGCACCAGTATGCCGTTATCGGTGCCGGTTTCGGACTTCTGGCTGCGCTCATGACGCTTGCCTGCGGTCTGCTGACCAAGGAGAGACACAAACCCGTACGCGCGGAGAAGTTCAGTTTCAAGCAGTATGCCGACCTGTTCCGTAACAAACCGTGGATTTATATGACATTGGTCGCTATCTGTACCAATTTCTTCAACGGTTTCCGCTATGCGGTGGCGGGTTACATGATCACCTACTGCCTCGGCGGAGATGTGACGGTGGGCAAGTTCATCATCAACTACACCGTCTTTATGGCGTTCTGCGAGGTGACCTGTATGCTCTTCGGCGCTGTCAGTCCGTCTTACACCCGTTGGGTGGGATCCAAGCGCATGGCGTTTGTATGGGCGTCCGTCATCTGCTGCGTTTGCTCCGTGGCGTATTTCTTCATCCCGATGGATGCGGCGTATATATGGGTGATGGTGCTGGTGGCTGTGCTGACATCGGTAGGAGCCGGCCTGTTCTCGCCGCTGTTATGGTCCATGTATGCGGACGTGGCGGACTATGCAACGGATACTTTCGGCGCCTCCTCGACGGGATTGATTTTCTCGTCAGGAACGATGGCGCAGAAGTTCGGCGGTGCTATCTCCGGCAGCCTCATCGCCATATTGCTCGGCGCTGCGGGACTGGTGTCCGAAACGGATATGCTTACCGGTGAGACCATCGTCACGATTACCAACGAGGAATCCGTCCGCACGATGGTGTGGTCACTCTTCAGCCTCTTCCCTGCGGCTATAGCATGTATTATGGCATTCCTTGCCTATAAATTCCCGCTTAAGAAATGAAAAATATCAAATCTTACATCTCAGATTTCAGATACACGCAAAGCGCAGCCGTTTTGGCCTGCGCTTTCGTGTTGGTGGCTTGCAGCCATTTCAACCCGGATAACGGTCCTATCCGTCTCAATCAGGTCGGTTTTGCTCCGGAGCAGGAGAAGACCGCCACGATCGTGCTGGACAAGCTGACGGCGGATGGCCGGGAACCGGCGGTTGTCTTCATCCTCAATGCCGATCAGGACACCGTGTGGACCGGCGTTCCATCGCCTGTTACGAACAATCCCGTTTCCGGCAAGCCGTGTCAACTGGTTGATTTCTCCGACCTGCAGGCACCGGGTTCCTACACGCTCTACGTGAAGAAGAACGCCTCCGTCTATTCGCTTCCGTTTGTGATCGATGCGCGTCCGTACAAGGAGCTGACGCGTGCCGCTCTGCGTGCGTATTATCACCAGCGGGCATCCATGGCGACGGAAGAACCGTATGCCGAAGGGTACGCCCGTCCGGCGGGACACCCTGACGACCATGTGATCGTACACGCTTCGGCGGCTACCGCTGAGCGTCCTGCCGGAACGGTGATTGATTCGCATGGCGGGTGGTATGATGCCGGCGATTATAACAAGTACATCGTCAACAGCGGTTATACGATGGGCGTGTGGCTCATGGCGTACGAACTGAACAAAGCGTATTACGACACCCTTGCACTCAACATCCCGGAGACGCAAATAGGAAAATGTGAAAATGAGAAAATAAAAAAATGCCCCGACATGCTTGCCGAAGCGATGTATAACATCCGCTGGATGATGACCATGCAGGATCTGGATGGCGGTGTGTACCATAAACTGACCGAACCCGCTTTCGAGGGTTTCATCCGTCCCGACCAGTGCAAGAAACCGCGTTACGTGGTACTCAAGACCACTGCTGCGGCACTGGATTTCGCCGCTACGATGGCGCTTGCCGCACGTGTCTATGCGCCTTACGATGCGGACTTCTGCGTCGAGGCAGCCGAGGCGGCCAAACGTGCCTATGCATGGGCGGAGGCGAATCCGGAGGTCTATTATGACCAGCCGAAGATGAACGAGGAGTTCAAGCCGGAGATCACCACTGGTGCGTACGATGATTTTGATGTACGTGACGAGTTCTACTGGGCGGCTACGGAGTTGTACCTGCTGACCGGCAACGAGGAATACATGCAGGCGGCCATCAGTTATCATCCGTCCGACTATACACCTGCCGTATGGGGCAATGTAGCCGAACTGGCAGGGCTGGAGTGGATGATGCGTTCGAATGATGCAAGTGCCTTGACGGCTCATCTGCAACCCTATCTGGACGAAGCGGAGACCGTCTCGGTCTTCCATGCGCCGTATGGCAACCGCGAGTCGGATTTCTACTGGGGCTGCAACTCGGAAGGCTGCTGCTGGCGCGGCGTGGAGTGTCTATACGCCTATCGTCTCACCGGCGATGAGAAATACCGCGTCAATGCACAGCGTTGCCTCAATTATGTTCTGGGACAGAACGCCACCGGCTTCTGCTATGTCACCGGTTTCGGTGTGCATCCGACGAAGGATCCCCACCACCGTCTTTCATACAGCCACGCCAAAGGCACCCTGCCCGGTTTCCTGGCCGGAGGTCCTAACCCTGCCCGTCAGGACGCGGCTACCGACGGAGTCAAGTATCCGAAGGATGTACCGGCGGACGAGAGCTATCTGGACTACCAGCCGTCGTACGCCTCCAATGAGGTGACCATCAACTGGAACGTCACCCTCTTCGCCCTCACCGCAGGATTGGATGCCATTCGATGAGCAGTTCGGACAAAAGCGAAAAAAAACGCACATAAATTTGCACATGTGCGTTTTTTTTTGTACCTTTGCATGCGAAAAACAATAAACATGAAAAACCAATGATAGAGTATATCGATCGTAGAGGCTCGGATTGCTATAAATGGGACAGCGAGCAGGCGCAGGGCACTCTGCCCTTGTGGGTGGCGGACATGGATTTCTGGGCGGCGGAACCGATCCGCAGGGCGATGCAGCGGCGTCTGGATCATGGGGTGTTCGGTTATTCGATAGTGCCGCAGGCGAACTATGATGCCGTGGCGTCGTGGTTCGAACGCCGTCACGGATGGAAAGGCATCCATACCTCCAATCTGCTCTATACGACGGCTGTAGTGCCGGCTATCGCCGCTATCTTCAAGGCGCTTCAGCTCCGTGTGAGCCGCTGCGAACCGCTGCGCGTGCTGACGTTCACACCGGCATACAACTGTTTCTTCGCCTGCATTGAGAATATGGGCTGTCAGCTGGTTCCTTCGCCGCTCGTGCTGCGGAACAACCGCTATGAGATCAACTGGGACGAGGTGGAGGCCAAGGCGCAGGAGGCGGATGTGTTCCTGCTCTGCAATCCTCATAACCCGACCGGCCGCGTATGGAGTCGTGCCGAGCTGGAGCGTCTGGCGGACATCATGCGCCGGCATCATCTGTTCGTGCTGTCGGATGAGATCCACTGCGAGTTCGCCTTCCCGGGACATGCCTATACACCCTTTGCCACGATCGCCATTGACGATACGGATTTCTGCGTGTGCACCTCGGCTTCCAAGGCCTTTAACATAGCCGGACTGCTGTGCGCCAATATCTATGTTCCCAATGCGGAGCTGTTCGCGCAGATCAATCATGCGCTGGAGATCCATGAGGTGAACGGCCTCAATCCTTTCGGTTTGGTGGCCCAGGTGGCGGCATACAACGAGAGCGAGCAATGGCTGGATGAACTGAATGCGCTGGTCTATGCCAATTTCTGCTATCTGCGTGATTATCTCCATGCCTCGCTTCCGATGCTGCAGCTTCATGAGACGGAGGGCACTTATCTGGCTTGGGTGAACATTCAGGCTTTGGGTATGTCAGCCGCGTCTTTCTGTGAACAGTTGTCCAAGGAGCAGCATGTCCTGTTCAATCCGTCGGAGATGTACGGCGGAGAAGGCTACGTGCGCATCAACCTGGCCACCTCGCATGACGTGCTGGCGGAAGCGCTGGAGCGCATGCACGCGTTCGTGACGGCGCATCAGAGTCCCAAATGAATGCGGAAACGCATCGCCCATTCGTAGCGGGCGGACGGCCATGAAGGGTCGGCTATCGGGCGGAATCCCCATACCGAATACAGATCGCACACGCGGAGGATGTTACCTATTCCTACGCCGACTTCCCCATACAGATGATGCGGACTGCCGCCTGCTGTCTGCTGACTCAGGTAGCCGTATGCTATTTTGGCTTCCACCAGTTCACGCAAGTGCAGCCAGCGGATGCCGGGTATCATGTTGAAAAGGATGCCCTGTCCGTTCCATTCCGTTTGCAAGGCGATGTATTTGTCCGCCGTCAGTTCCCGGCCGTGCAGAAGCGTGAAGCGGTAGGGGTCGTACGCGTAGCCCTGGTTGGCGTTCGCCTGCCATAGGAAAATGGACGGCACCTGACCGAAGACAGCACCGGCCTGAAAAGCATACGTGAGCGTGCCGCCCATGCCGAGTTGCGCGTGCTGGGTCAGCATGAGGCGCAGATGGGCGTAGAGACCGCTTGCGGCCGTGTGACTCCAATGGCCCGTTTCCAGACCGAGGTAGAACACCGGATAGCGGGTCGAGTAGGCATAGCGGCGCATAAAGAAACCGTCGTATTTCTTTTCCCCCCATGACAGTCGTGCAATGAGGCTTAACGCCTGGTAACTGACGGCCGATGGCTGCCGGTCGTATAACTCTGTCTGCCGTCCTGCCCGGATATAGGCGTGCGTCTCTATGTTCGGCGACCAATCCGCCATCCAGTGGAGTTGCGCCTGCCGCTGCCGCATGGCCGTGTTGACGCACAGGCTGTCACGGTGAAGCGCTTCAAACGCGTAGGCTGTGAAATCCATGTTGCCCCAACCCATCGAGTTCTCCCGCAGCATACGGTCCATGTCGTCCACCTCCGACCATACATAGCGGTCGTTGTACTCCAGCTGAAGGATGTTACGGCGGAGGGTAGGCAGGTTCAAGGAGATACGTCCCAAGCCTTTGGGGCTGCGGTCCTTGAAACCGTAACCGACGGAGGCCTCCAGCGAGATCACTTTCGAGAACCGCTCATTCGTGCGGAAAGGCAGGCCGACGTGCACCCCTTCGTGCTTGTTCACCTGTAAGATCTCTTCGATATGACCGATGTCCACTTTGGTTCCGGTGGGGATATAACCGGTGGTGGCGATAGTGGCGAACCACTTGGCGGTGCGGATGAGCGGCAGGCTGTCAAGCGTGGCGAAAGCGGAATCGGTGACTTGGTAATCACGTGGTTCCGTGACCGCATAGCCCTGTTGGGTGATCCCGTGATTACGTGGTCTCGTGGCCTCGTGATTACCAAGGGAGGTCGTCAGTAGGATCGTCGGAAACACCGTTCCGGCTTTTTCGCCTTTGATGATGAAATCCAGCAGGGCGGAGACATGTTCCTCGGCCACACTTCCGTCCGCTTCCAGCGTCTGGGAGACATGCAGGGTGTTGACGTAGTTCACCGCCACTTCGGCCGGCACGTAGGCGTGGAGGCTTCGCAGGGCATACGTGGCGGTGTCAATAATCATCTCGCCGTTGAACGTGGCGTAGAACGGATTACGGGTCCGGAAAACAATGACGCATTCATGATCGGACAGTTCCGAAGGCGGGTCGCTGATGTCTGACGGCTCGGCTATGTAATAGCGGTAATAGAGATTGCCGCCGGCCGCCAGAGGAGAAAGGAACGCATGCCCCATTAGGGAGACGCTGTTGGCGTAGAAATTGAGGTTGCCTTCTCTGCCCAGTAATGAGGAATAGTCCGTCTGGCTGAGGATGAGCGCCTGAGTCTGCCGGTCGTTAGCCGGTATCATCTCCGATCCGGCAAACCGGAAGGACTGCGTCTCGTGGTATAACGGCAGGAGATAGGTCGAGTCGTCCTGTGCGATCATGCCGGATTGCAGACTGCGCCATAAGGCGCGGCGCAGATGACGTTTGCCGATATGCGAGACATAGAGCGTCTGTTCGCGTTGCAGCGTAGAAACGGTTTCCGGATGCAGCGTGCGGTCGTTATCCGGCCGGTGCGCGCGTACCTGACGGAGCACTTCCAGGGCCGGGTTCTCATTGGGCGCCACCACTACTTCGGCCAGAGTGGCTGTTTTTTCCCGCATGGCAACCTGCAGTCCCGCCATCGTACCGGGTTCGATATCAAAACGCTGGGTATAGTAACCGACGGCGGAGAAAACGAGTTGTGCTTTCGCCTGCATGTCCACGCGCAGGGCATAGGCGCCGTTGGCATCCGAGGACGTGCCTATCTTCGTGCCGCGGAAATGAATATTGACGTTGGGAATGGCTTCGCCGGTTGTCTCATTGACCACCTCGCCGACGATAATCGTCTCCACGGCGTGAAGAAGAGGAAAATGAATAATGAAGAAGGAAAGGAAAATCCATTTCCACCATAATCTATGTATTCTTTCATCTTTCATCTTTTGTCTTTCGACTATTGTCTTTTGTCTTTCGACTTTAGTCTTTGAGTAGCCTCCGGCTACGGTCTAAATTAATTTTTAATTTTTAATTTGTAATTTCTACGGTCTTTGAGGCACGCCGTGCCGGTCTTTGAGCGCAGCGGTCTTTCTACTTTGAGTAGCCTCCGGCTACGGTCTTTCTACTATTATCTATTATTCGCCGGATGGCAATGAAGGACGGCCTTGCGCAGATCCTGCACATTGAGGTTGGTATATATCTCGGTGGTGGCAAGGTCCTCATGCCCGAGCAGTTGCTGGATGACACGCAGGTCGGCGCCGTTCTGCAACAGGTGTGTGGCGAAGGAGTGCCGGAGCGTGTGTGGCGAGACGGTCTTGGTGATGCCGGCTTGTTCGCACAGGCGGCGGACGATAGTGAACACCATCGCACGCGTGAGCGGACGACCATAACGGTTGACGAAAGCGATGTCTCTCGATTCGGGTTTGACCGGCCAGGTGCTACGCTCCTGCATCCAGTAACCGAACCACTCTTCCGCCACCGGCGAGATGGGAACCAGCCGTTGCTTGGAGCCCTTGCCTTCAATCAGCATGTAATGTTCGTCCAGGTACATCTGACTGAGCCGCAGATTGACCAGTTCGCTCACCCGCAATCCGCTGCCGTACAGCATCTCCATCATCGCCCGGTTGCGGTGTCCTTCATTGCTGCTCAGGTCTATCGCCGCCATCATCCGGTTCACTTCATCCAGAGACAGCACCGTTGGCAGATGTTTGGATTTGCGAGGCCCTTCCAACAGTTCCGAAGGGTCTTGCTCGATATAGTCCTTGTACAGCAGAAAGCGGAACCATGAGTGGATACCGGCCAACACGCGGGCCTGCGTGGCTTCGGACCGGATGTTTTTGAATTGTTCGAAAATGAAATCTTCCAGTTGCTCGAACCCTATGTGCACGAAATCCAGATCATGCGCTTCGGCATAATGACGCAACTTGTCGAGGTCCATCTCGTAGGCTTCGACCGTATTGGGTGAGTAACCGCGTTCCAGACGCAGCCAGCTACGGTATTGGCGTAGCAGTTGTTCGTCCGATGTTATTGTTTTGGCCATGGGATGAGTGCTCCTTGGAAATGCGCTTCGTATGTGTTGACCCGGTTCTCGGCATTCGTGTAATAGAGCGTGAACTGCACGTTCGTCAGTCCGTTGGTCGTGTCGCGAACCACGAAAAGGCCGGAGTCCAGGACCTGTATGTTCTGCAGCTTGCCTTCTTCGATATACAACAGATAGATGCCATGAGGGCTGCCTTCATAATCCCGCCCCAGAAGGAAAGAATAGGCGGAAACAGCATAGCTGAAGGACGAAAGACTGTCCTGCGGGATGGAGGTGTATTGGCCTTCTGCCAGCAGACTGTCGGGCACGAAGATATCGGACAGGTACAGGTTATACCCCGTTCCCTGCATGCGGTGTGTGCTGTCCAGTTCCAGTCCGTCCGAGTACAGATCCAGCGCCACGACGGAGTAGGGGATGGAATCGTAGAAGCGACCGTAGATCTCCTGATACCCCGTAGTGAACTCCTGTGGCAGCGTGCTTCTCGGAGTCACGCGTGCCGGCTGGCAGGAACACAGCAGCAGGAACAATGAAAAACCGTATAGGATTGTCTTTTTCATACCACGTTTCATCTCTCGTCTTTTGTCTTTTGTCTTTTGTCTTTCGTCTTTCGACTTTTGTCTATTGTCTTTCTACTTTCAACTTTCAACTTTCAACTATTGTCTTTCCCATTTCATCTTCCTCACCGTGTACCACGCCGCCGCAAAACCCAGTGCCAGAACGATGAAGGCGACCAGCATAATGTCCGGCGCCTGTACCTGTACCGGATAAGCGGAGATGACGTACTCGCTGCCGGAGCCTAACTTGAGCCAGCCGAAATACTGCTGTCCGAGGCATACGGCGATGCCGATAACCAGACCGGCCAACGCACCGAGCGACGAGATGAACCATCCTTCCAACAGGAAAATCCAGCGGATGGTCCGTTCGTCCGCGCCCAGGTGCGAGAGGATTCGGATGTCCTCGCTTTTGTCAATAATAAGCATGGAGAGCGACCCGATGATATTGAAGCTGGCAATCAGCAGGATAAAGACCAGCAGCAGCACTGTCAGCAGTTTTTCGATACGCAGTATGCGGAAGAAATCCGCCTGTTGCTCGTAGCGGTTCAGCACTTTGTATCCGGGTCCTAATAATTTGGCTAATTCGGTCTGTATTCTGTCAGTGTAACGGTCTGTGTTCTGTACTCTCTTCGGCTGAATCCGCAGGGCGGTCGCTGTGTGCTCGTCGTAGCAGAAGAGGCGTTGGGCAAGGGGGAGGGAGACGAGTAGCAACTGGTCGTCGTACTCGAGCTGGTTGATGGCGAACGTACCGGCTATGAAAGCATGCTCATGCTTCAGGCTCTGGTCGGGACGCAGCAGGTTGATGCGCCCTGTCCGCTCGGGGGCGTATAGATGCAACGCACCGGTGAAATGGGCGTTCATGCCTATCTGTGCCGCCAGACCGCGACCTAAGACCGTACGCTCGAATGCGCCGTCCCATACGGAGTAATACCCGTCGGTGATGACGGAGTCGATATGCGCCGTGCGGACAAACAGACTGTCCACACCCATCACGCGGGCCGGTAACTGGTGGTCCTTGTAGCGGATAAGCGCCGTCTGCTCTAACTGCATGGAGACGGCTTCTATGTCCTCGCGCGCGTATAAAGAAGCGACTGGCAGCGTATCGGTGCGGAGCGTCTTTCCTTCGGCCGGTACGACCAACAGCTCCGGGTCCAATTCGGAGAACATATGTTCCACCAGCGCACCGAAACCGTTCATCACGCTCAGCACACAGATCATAGCGGCCGTAACGACTGTTACGGCTGCGGCGCTGATGCCGGAGACGATGTTAATAGCGTTATGTCCTTTTTGGGAAAAGAGGTACCGCCAGGCGATATGAGGTTCGAGGGTGTTTCGCACGTTAAACTGTTAAGATGGTTTTTCTGCGAAAAACGTTAATGTGTTAAGATGGTCTTCGACGTTAACGTGGCACAGCCATCATTTTAACTCTTTAACGTCGCATAGCGACCTTTTAACTGTTTAACGTTACTTGCCAAGTAACTGATCAATGCGTTCCATTCGATCGATCGTCTCGTCGAGATGGAAGACGATTTCCGGAATAATACGCAGTTGGTGGCGCTCAAGCGTGCCGAGCTCACCGCGGAAGCGGTGCGCATTCTCTTCTATCAACGCCATCGTCTGTGCTACCTTATCCTGAGGAAAGATAGACAGATAGATGTGCGCAATAGATAAATCAGGAGACACGCGCACTTCACTAACGGAAATCAATGTTCCGTGAAGCGTGCGCGCGTACCTTAATAAGATGTCGCTCATATCCTTCTGGATAAGGCGGGCAATCTTGTGTTGTCTAGTCGACTCCATTAAAATTTGTGGCGACTCTCGTCGGCAACGGTCAATTTCTTACGACCTTTAGCGCGGCGTGCAGCCAATACGCGGCGACCGTTAGCGGTTGCCATTCTCTCCAAGAAGCCGTGTTTGTTACGACGCTTGCGTTGGGAAGGTTGGAATGTACGTTTCATTGTCTTATTCTTTTTATATTATTTTTATTTTCAGGGTCCCCGAAAATTTTAATTTTTGGGGAGAGGAGGAAGTGCGACGATTACACGAGTTGCAAAGCAACGAAGTCATCGTAAGCCACTTCCGACGACAAAAAAGCGTGCAAAGGTACTACAAAATTTTCACATACGCAAATTTTTGAGCATTTTTTTGACATTTTGTGCTGTTTTTAGTCAAAAACCTCCATTAAAACGTCTAAAGATTTAGGATTTTGCCATGTCTCGACATGTTCTGCAAAATATGCGCATAGTTGCTGTAGTTGCTTCTGCCGCTCAGCGCGGGTGTGCGGCATCGGCAGTTCTGTCTCTATCGCAAAACCGAGTTTGGCTGCGAACGCATAGAGGAACAGCAGGTGGAAATTCTGCGGTTCGGAACTCTCCTGAAGGGCCTGTACCGCCTGCACCAGAAAATCAAACATCGGCTCGTCGGGCATCGGGTGGCGAAGCACATGGAACAGCACCTCGCTGATGAACAGCGCCACGGTCTGTTGGTAGATGTTCATCGGCGGCCGGCTGACTGTTAGCGGGACGGCTTCTTTCACCGTAGGTGGTCTGGAGGGCGACTGCTCCGCGGTGATCTGCAGAAGCGACAGCGGCGAGTACATGCCTATCGCATGCTTGCGCCCCAGACCGTACACCCTATAATTAATACGCCCGCCCGCGCGAGTGTACGCGTGCAGGACGTGCGCTTTGTCCGTCTGCGGCTGAAGCGAGATCACTATCGCGTCAGTCGTGGCTAACATAGATGTTGTCAATCAGTTGGCCGTCGCTCAGGCGGTAGATGCGGAGCACCATCGGCGACGGATGATGCGAATAACGGGTGCGCTCTATACTCAGTACGCCGTAGACGGCATCCATGGACGTGATGTCCGTGGCATAGCGTATATGCTGGGTCTTGGGCCGGCCGGAGGTGTTCAGCACCACAAAAGGACTGCGCCGCATATAACTGTGGTCATGACCGGCGATCGCAAGATCCGCCTCTCCCAAGGCATGCCTGAACGTGGTATAGATGAGCGAATTGAAGCGCCCTTTGGCTACCGAGAAAACAGGGTGGTGCATCATGACCACGACGTAGCGGTCTCCGGCGGTGTACATCGCGGTGCGGAGCCATGTCAGCACACGCGTCAGATGAACCAGACGCACCAGCGGATTGGTGTCAATGACGATGAAACGCAGGTTCGGGAAATCCACGTAGTAATGCTTGCCGGGAACGCCGATGGGGCCGTTGTCCGGTTGTGGAAAGGTCTCGCTCCATACCGGAGAGAGCTGTTTGTCTATCCCCTTGGAGTACTCGTGGTTACCGGGGCAGTTGATGACCGGTGTGCCGTACAGTTCGCTGGCGGTCCATTCGCGAAGCAGTAACTGCCGGTAGTAGTTCTGTCCGCGGTCCATCCAGTCGCCGACCTGCGCTACGATATCCGCTTGCGGTACCCGGGCGGCCAGCGTGTCATATTCCGCTTTCTGCAGCCCGTTATGGATGTCGCCGAGAAGAAGTATGTCCAGCGACTGCGGCGTCAGCGTGTCCTGCCATCCGGCTTCCGTCCGCACGAACCCCGGCACACTGTCCTGCGCAAAAGTGACGAACACGTCTTGCTGCGTGTCGCCGGTCCATTGGGGTTCAATGGGCATCCCGAACCACGCTTGCCAGCGGACGACGCATAGCACAGCGCCGGCCGCCAGCAAGAGGATCGGAATCAATATTTTCAGTCCTTTGCGCATCAGAAGGGCAGATCGCTGGTGCCGTCACCGGCCGAAGCGTCAAAAGGATCCATGTTCACCGGCGCGGCCTCTACGGGAGCGGCTGCCGCCGGAGCTGCAGGGGCTGATGCGGGGGGAACAGGCGCGGCCGGCGCAGCGGCATTAGCCTGCGTCATGTCGCCCTGTTGAATCTTCCATGCGCGGATGGAGGTGTACCAGCGGCCGTTGAACTCACGGCTCTCGATGTCGAAGCTTACCGTCACCACCTGGTCGATGTCGCAAGGGTTCTGCTTGATCCGATCTTCGCCGAACACCTCGAAATGCACCTTGCGGGGGTATTGGTCAAAAGTCTCCAAGACGTACGGTTGTACTTTCCACGGGTTGCCGGTACGCCCTACGCCTTCCTGCGCTGGCAGTACTTGTATGATTTTTCCTACTACTTCCATAAAGTAATTTACGATTTTAAAATTTACGATTTAACGATTTATTTGACGATTAGCCGCGGACAATTGTACAATTTATTTTTCAATGTGACAATCAATCGTCCAATCGTCAATCGTCCAATCGTCAATCGTCCATTCGTCAATTCTCTTATCCTTTGATAGCCGCAACACCCGGGAGGATCTTGCCTTCGATGGCCTCCAACAGCGCACCACCACCGGTGGAAATATAGGAAACCTTGTCTGCGAGACCGAACTTGTTGACGCATGCTACGCTGTCGCCACCGCCGATGAGCGAGAAGGCGCCTTCAGCGGTTGCCTCAGCGATTGCCTCACCGATGGCACGGCTGCCGCCGCAGAAGTTGTCGAACTCGAACACGCCTGCAGGACCGTTCCACAGAATCGTCTTGGCGCCCTTGATAGCGTTGCGGAAGTTCTCCTGAGCCTTCGGACCCGCATCCAGACCTTCCCAACCCTCAGGAATTGCGTCGGACGGGAAAATCTTCTGGTTGGCGTCGTTGGCGAAGTTGTCTGCGCATACTGCATCCGGAGCGAGTACGAGTTCCACGCCGTTCTTCTTGGCCAGCTCCTCAACGCCGAGGGCTACATCCAGCTTGTCGAGCTCAACGATCGAACCGCCGATCTCACCGCCGTGTGCCTTCGCGAAGGTATAGGTCATACCGCCGCAGAGGATGAGTTTGTCTACCTTGCCCAGCAGGTTCTCGATGATACCGATCTTGGAACTTACCTTCGAACCGCCCATGATGGCTACGAACGGACGCTTGATGTCGCCGAGTACAGCGTCTACGGCTGCCACCTCTTTCTCCATGAGGAAACCGAGCATCTTGTTGTCTGCGTCAAAATAGTCAGCGATGACAGCGGTCGATGCATGTTTGCGGTGAGCGGTACCGAATGCGTCCATCACATAGCAGTCTGCGTACGATGCCAGCACTTTGGCGAAATCTTTCTGGCGAGCCTTCATCTCTTTCTTGGCTGCCTCATATGCCGGATCCTCTTTGTCGATACCTACCGGTTTGCCTTCCTCTTCCGGATAGAAACGCAGGTTCTCCAACAGCAGTACCTCACCCGGTTTCAGAGCGGCTGCCTGCTCTTGTGCCTTGGCGCAGTCCTCTGCGAACTGTACGGGGCGACCGAGCGCTGCGGCTACCGCGTCCTTGATCTGACCCAGGCTGAACTTGGCCTGCACTTTGCCTTTCGGCTTGCCCATATGGCTCATGATGATGAGCGCACCACCCTCGTCAAGGATGTGTTTCAGGGTCGGCAGCGCACCGCGAATACGGGTGTCGTCTGTGATCTTACCGTTCTCATCCAGTGGCACATTGAAGTCCACGCGTACAATCGCCTTCTTGCCGGCGAATTTGAAATCTTTGATAGTCATAGCGTTAATATTTTAGTTGGTTAATTTGTTAGCATTCAGACATCAGCCGTCAGCAATCAGCTTACCAGTCGATTGAGTTCAGATGGCCTTTATACACGTCGCTGTAGGTGGTGGTGGCGTCCTGTCCGCCAAAGAGGTAAATATTGTTCTCGCGAACGATGGCGTTCTGTTTCTGCCGAGCCTGATAAGCCTCCGGCAGCCGGTTCTTCGTCGTGTCCGCCTTCACCCAGTTCAGACCTTCGTCATTGGAGATGAGGATGTCCCGTCCGAAATAACTCATCTTGTCATCCACTCCGCCGAAGAGCATCAACTGATGGTTGTACCAGATGACCGAGATGCCCGTCAGGCTGGTGAAGGAGGGACGGTCGATCGAGAACTCCTGCAAACGGTAGCCGTTATTGTCCTCTATATGTCTGGAGTACTCGAAGTTCCAGCGTGTGTTGAGGCTGCGGCCGTTATCCGAAAAACCGCCGATGATCATAGCGCGTTCCCGCAGGCTGGAGCTCTGGAAGCATACCGTGGCGAAATCGCTGACCGGAAAATCCCCTTCAGGCCGGATGCCGCTCAGCGTCAGGTCGTCGTTATCCCAACAGGCGAGTTCGTAGCCCTCGTTGTCCACCAAGACCCACACCCGCTTGTTCCAATACAGGAGCATAGCCGTGACGGGATGACTCACCGGATGGCCCGTCCATGTGACGGCATCGGTGCTGGTGTAGACGGTGTTGTCCTGCCCGTAATACAGCGTAGTGCCGTCGCTGATGATCTGGCGCACCTTGGTGCCGGTCGGCAGGCCGCTAACAGCCTCCAGAGGCGTCCAGTCCGCACCATCTGGAGAACGGAAGGCCCGTATGGAGAAGCCGTTGGACGTGAGCATGATGAAATCCGTGCCGGCCTCCACCACGCGCTGCTCGCTGTCGTCCTGGCCGTAGATGCCGTCCGTCAGCTGGTCCCAGGCGTACAAGTCCGGGTCGGCCTGATGGACAGAAACACGTAACTCATATACTTTCGTGTTCGTCTTGTCCGCCGAACGGACCGTCAGATAGATGGGGGTGCGGGTGAAATCCAGCGTGTCGTATCCGGTCAGAACAATCAGCGTGTCCTGCATCTTCAGATAAGCGGCGTCAGGCGTCGAGGCGAAGGTAAAACGCGGTACGACGCGGGTCAGACTGGTGCCGTATAAGATGGAGTCCTTGTTCCAGACAAGCCCCGTGTCGTTGCGCTCTTCGATGGTGAAGGAGGCGGCTGCCAGACCCGGCATCGAGTCGTTGGAAGCAAAGGAGAAGGCTTTCAATTGAGCCAGCGAATAGTCCACCGTGCTCGAACTGCTTCCGCTGGAGCATGCACTCAGGCAAACCAGCGCCAAACCCGTCAAAATATATAAAAATTGCTTCATTCTATATAAAAAATCAGATTTTTATTTGCTTATATCAAAAAAAAGTATTAATTTTGCAGTCCCATTTGATAAAAGACTCTTAAATCGTAATTCATCAACCGTCAAAACATCATTCGTTTTATGCTATTTGATGCACAAATACATGATTTCCTAATATGGCTCCCCTGGGCGCGCAAGCGTCGTGAACAGGCCGCTATGCGTGCGATCGTTGAGCAGCGCCGCCGGATTCTTACGAAGGAAGAGGTGGCGGCGGACTCCGCGCGTATCATCTCCCAGATAGAGCAGATGTCCGCTTTCCGCGATGCGCGGGTTGTCCTCATGTATTACCCTGTACATAACGAGGTGGACCTGCGTCCGCTGCTCGAGAAGTACAAAGACCAAAAAACTTTTCTTTTCCCTGTTACCCATCGCCACTCGATGGAGGTTCGCCCGTATGACGGAGAGGATATGATGCGCAAGGGCCGTTTAGGCGTTCCCGAGCCGCAGACTCCGACGTATACCGGGCATATTGACTTGATGCTTGTGCCGGGGGTGGTCTTTGACCAGCATTGTCACCGCATCGGTCGCGGGGGAGGCTATTATGACAAGTTCCTTTCCAAACATCCGTACACCAAGAAGGTAGGTGTGTGTTATTCCTTCCAGTTGAAGAAGCACGACGTGCCGCATACCTGGCGTGACCGGAAGATGGACCGCATCGTCACTCCTCAACAGACCATTGGATAGTGGGCTGTATGTCCTGCAAATGCTTCAACTCTCGGTCGGTCTCGGCTGAGAGTTTCTTTTCGCCCTTGCGGTAGTAATAGATGACGCCGTACAACTGGCATTTCATCATCTTGGCGTAAGGCAGCTCGTTCTTGTAATACTCCTCCACCATGTTCCATATGTTGAGGATGATCTCGTCCGCCTGTGCGCGAAGCGGACCCAGGTCCCCGTGCACGCGTTCGGAGTTCTGGACGTGGAAGGCGTGCTGACGCTGGTGCTCGCAGAAGATATCGTAGTGCACCTTCACCTTGTTGATGGCCGGGTTGTAGATCGGGAAACCGCCGTTCGCCATGCGCTTCTGCTCTCCGTCGATAATCTTCTTTCCCCATTCCAGCAGGTATTCCTCAGTGGACAGATCCGGCACGATATGCTGGTGAGGATCGAGACCGTACAGCAGTTTTTGCTCTTTCTTGATCTCACCGCGGAGTACGGCCAGGTTGAGCACTTGGATGAAATGCGAGATATACATGCGTGCGTTCTGGACGATATGCCGGAACTGCTTGTTGGCGTTCACAGTCGATTTGTAGTTGTCTTTCGACTGCATCACTACGTTCTCAAACGGCACTAAGAAGCGCTGGGTCTCGCTCAGCACTTTATAGGGGATGACCTGCTCGGTGTAGTCCACGGACTGCGCACGCTGGACGGCTGCCTGCAGGGCATAGAGCCGCGCCTGGTCTGTGTTGGGTAATCGACGATAAGGCATTATTATTTACGATTTGGTCATTTACAATTTCAGCTTTCAGATTTCAGCTTTCAAATGACTGATGGCTGATAGCTGATGGCTTAATCATTTATCTCTTTCTGGTGGCGAGTTGTTCTGCCAGCCCTCTCAGTTTTTCGGTGGCATCGTTCTGCGGCAGCTTGTCCAACTGGGTGAGCGCCAGCGACGTGTGCTCCTCCATGATGGCCTCGCAGGCGGCACGTACGCCGAGACGGTTGTAGATTGCCGTGACAGCCGCTATCTTCTCCGCCTCGCGGTTAGGGGTCATCAGCCATTGCAGCAGCTCGGCCTTGGACTCCGCGTCCGCGTTCTCCATCGCGGTCAGCAGCAGAAGCGTGCGCTTGTTGCTGCATATGTCTCCGCCGATGGCTTTGCCGAAGGTCTTCGGGTCACCGTAGACGTCGAGGATGTCATCTTGTATCTGGAAGGCCAGACCGATATGCAGGCCGTACTGGTAGAGTGCTTCCTGTTGCGACTCGCTTGCACCGGCTATGTATCCGCCGATACGCATCGCATAGGCCAGCAGCGCCGAGGTCTTGAGCTCAATCATCTTCATGTACTCGTCTATGGTCACGCGGCTCATGTTCTCGAACTCCAGGTCGTACTGCTGTCCTTCGCATATGCACGTGGCCATCTCGTTGAACCATTTGAGTACCTGCGGCAGCTTGTCCGCCGGCACACCGCTTAACTGCTTGTAGGCCTCTATCAGCATCTGGTCGCCGGACAGGATAGCCGTGCGCTCGTTCCATTTAACATGCACGGTCGGACGTCCGCGGCGTATCTCCGCTTTGTCCATCACGTCGTCATGGAGTAGCGTGAAGTTGTGGAAGATCTCCAGCGCCAATGCGGCCGGTAGAGTCTGGTCGATGGCGTCTCCGTTGATCAGGCCGCCGTTGACAATCGTCTCTGCCGCGACAAGTGCCAAGGTCGGACGCAGACGCTTGCCGCCTGAAGCCATGGCGTATTCAATCGGCTCGTACAACCCGTGCGGATGGCGTTTCCAATCCAGGGATTCAATCGCTTTGTTGATATCAATCATGTTCCTTCGAAAATTTATTTTCAATAATGTCCGTCAGTACGTCTTTGATCTCCATACCTGCGGCGCGTACCTGCTGCGGAATGAAGCTGGTCGGCGTCATGCCCGGTGTCGTATTCACCTCCAGCAGGTTGATGTCAGGCGTGTCGCCCGTCCATTGACCGTTGTCCAGGGTCCATCGTCCGTTCGGAGTGATGATCCAATCGACGCGGATGATACCCTGCGCGCCGATGATGTCATAGATACGCAGCGTCTCCGCCTGGATGCGGTCGCGTACCTCATCGGGGATGCGTGCCGGAGTGATCTCGTCCACCTGGCCTTTGTATTTGGCGTCGTAGTCGAAAAACTCGTTCTTCGTCACCACCTCCGTGATGGGGAAGGCAACGGCTTTGTTCTTCGTCTTGTATACGCCGCATGTGACCTCCGTACCCTTCATGTAAGACTCGCAGATCACCTCGCCGCCTTCATCAAAAGCACGCTCGATAGCCGGAATAATATCCTCCGGCATCTTCACCTTGGTGCAACCGAAAGAGGAGCCGCCTACGTTCGATTTGATGAAACAGGGAAGAGCAATCTCCGTTTCGATCCGCTTGCACAATCGGGCCTTTTGTCCTTCGTCCTTCAGCGTAGCGGTCCATTGTCCTCTGCGGAGCAGGAGACTGTTGGCGATGCGGATGCCGAAGCCGTGCAGATAATGGTTGCAGGCATATTTGTTGAACGTGATGGAAGCGGCCAGCACACCGCAGCACGAGTACGGCATTCCGATCAGGTCCAGATAGCCCTGCAGTACACCGTTCTCTCCCGGTGTTCCGTGAATGGTGATATAGGCAAAATCAAACGTGTGCTTCACGCCCCCGCGCGTAAAAGAAAAATCATTGCGGTCTATCGGACAGCCTGCCTCGGTCAGCACCTCGGGATTCGTGCCGTTGAAATCCGGCAGCGCCTGCCAGTCTTTCCCGTGCAGACGTACGATGGTGAGATCATACCGTTCCTTGTCCATGAAGGAGTATATACCCGCTGCCGAACGCAGCGACACCTCGTACTCACTACTGTCTCCTCCCGCTATAATGGCTATGTTTCGTTTCATTTCAATGCGTGTTATCGGGTTTTTTACCCGTATGTTGAATCTTGTTATCAGATTTCTGTGATCATAGACAGGTTCCTGTTCTCAGGTTCCTTCTATCCCTATGCTAAAAAACGCTGCAAATTTACAACTTTTTTTTGACATATGCAAGTGCGCGCGCGTTTTTCCGTTCATTTTTTTTATTTATGTACTCTCCGCCTCTCCATCCCAAGCCCTTCGAACAACTTTTCTTGACCTATGTGCTACCTTTCCGGCACCAGTCATTTACCTCCTCGCCTGAGAGGAATCTATAAACCTTATAGTACGCTCATAGGAACCTCATAGAAATCTTATGATGTTCCTATGCTGAAAATCAATGATTTATGAAGATTATTTTAGAATTTCTTTTTGGGCCTCTTTATGGGCCTCGGACAACTCATGGCGGATGAAGTCCCATAACCGCTCATAAGTATAACTGTGATGCCGGCTGGCTTCACGTTTATGGATGGCATGACGAGCCTCCCACTCGGCTCTCAGTACAGGGTCTTTATAGATGGCCGACGCCTCTGCATTCACTTGGCTGAACCGCTTCACTTGGGGACGTTCTGCCATCTTCTTCTTTTGCGCTTTCGTGTAACGGGGCTTCTTGCATAAAGATACAATATTTTCCGGATGACCGGGAAGCCGGCGGGTATAGTTATGCTCGTCCCACTCACCTGTCTTTGCTGTTATCCCTGCGCCTAATATAAGAAACCGTCCTGCCATGTGATCTTTTTTTTTTATATAAAACCAGCATTAATTTTCTGCAAAGATACAACAAAAAAATGACATTTCCAAATTTCCTCTCTTAATTCATACATTTTTTAAAAAAAAACGTATTTTTTGCCCATCTCGCCTGCTCCATCCCATCTTCTTTTGTCGGATTATTCTTTCTTCCTTTACCGGGCAATTCAATTGCGCAATTTGCTGAGGAGCTCTGTTCGGACCAAAATTTCCTCGATTTTCAAAGATAATACCAATCAACATACCATATTCGTTGAAAAAAATGCACATAAATTTGCGTATGTGCATTTTTTTTTGTAATTTTGCAACCGATTAGGATTTAGCCACTTTTACGCAACGCTATACAATGAAAAACTATTCCAACTTTTATATGATTATGAACAAGAAACTTCTTTTTTTGCCATTACTGCTATGGGCGGTGATGGCAATGGGGCAATCCTTAGTGCCGGCGATGATTGTGCATGGCACGAATGGAAACCGTCAGGTGGTGCCCTTAGAGGCCACCAATGTGACGGAGTTGGTTGTACTGCCGAGTCGTCAGGCGCTGACTGTAGATGTACCGGAAGCAACGAAGAGCGGTATCCGAAGCATCACTTTTGCGATGGTGGATCCCGATGAACTGCAAGCTATCGAGCAAACGGAAGACACCCTCGTACAGCGCGTGGAAAAAGTGCTGCGTGACGGACAGATCTTCATCCGCCTGTTGCTGCCGGATGGCACGAGTATCGAATATGATATAAAAGGAAATAAGTTTAATTAAATAAAAATATAAGTAGTATGAAAAAGTTTTTCTTGGCAGTCATTGCCTTACTGATGACCGCAGGCCTTTCGGCACAGTTTTACATTTATCTGAGTGACGGCAACGTTTTGAAAGCCGACAGTATTAGTTTGGTTGCTCCGGTTGAACCCGAATACGTTCAGC
>Ga0265298_10001498_pt1 | contig 34664 bp, 27 predicted proteins | sample AusTroGonzalo_MG_3_FD_193486 | JGI IMG/M metagenome (GOLD analysis project Ga0265298, IMG submission 193486) | Bovine rumen microbial communities from tropical cattle in Woodstock, Queensland, Australia - Gonzalo_01 | ecosystem: Host-associated > Mammals > Digestive system > Stomach > Rumen ... | reverse complement strand
TTATGGAACTTGACAGCTACAGCCTCGGCATAGCTGTGTTTCTTCTTGAGAATCTTAAGGTCAACAACATCACCCGGCACCACAAACGGTACAAAGACTACAAGGTCATTGATTCTAACCAGTGATTTACCCTCGGCGGCCACATCGGTAATGGTCACATTCTCTATTATAGGCTGTTCGCGTCTCTTTCTGGACATAACTCAATCTTTTGGGGTGCAAAGATAATGAAATCCGACAGAACCGCCCCTATCTGATTCTGCAAGAAAATTCGTCCAGACTAACAAAAATGGGTATTCTTTACACATCTTTTAATAATTAATGAGTACCTTTGCACCCGCAAATAAAAAAAGTAAAAGGACTTTCAACTGTCAGACGACATAAACAACATAACATATTCAACATTTTATGAGCGAAAAAAGAGTTTACAAGTTCGGAAACGGACAAGCTGAGGGAAATGCCCAGATGCGTAATCTGCTTGGTGGCAAAGGTGCCAACCTGGCTGAGATGAATTTGCTTGGTGTACCGGTACCTCCGGGTTTCACCATCACCACCGATGTTTGCAACGAGTATTATCAGATTGGTCGCGACAAGGTTGTAGCCATTCTTAAAAGCGATGTAGAGGATGCTATCCGTCACATCGAGAAGCTGATGAATTCCAAATTCGGTGATGTAGAGAATCCTCTGCTGGTTTCAGTACGTTCAGGTGCCCGCGCTTCAATGCCCGGTATGATGGACACCATCCTGAACCTGGGACTCAATGACGAGGTTGTTGAGGGTCTGTCACGCAAGACCAACAACCCCCACTTCGCTTGGGACAGCTACCGTCGTTTTGTACAGATGTACGGCGACGTAGTTCTGGGTATGAAGCCCGTAAGCAAGACCGATGTTGACCCGTTCGAGGCTATCATCGAGAAGGTTAAGGAGGAGAGCGGCGTAGTTCTGGACAAGGACCTGAGCGTTGACGACCTTAAGAAGCTGGTTAAGCTGTTCAAGGCTGCCGTTAAGGAGCGCACCGGTCAGGACTTCCCCACCAGCGCTATGGATCAGCTCTGGGGTGCCATCTGCGCCGTATTCGGTTCATGGAACAACGAGCGCGCCATCCTGTATCGTAAGATGGAGGGTATACCCGATGAGTGGGGTACCGCCGTATCAGTAATGGCTATGGTATTCGGTAACATGGGTGAGACATCAGCTACAGGTGTTTGCTTCAGCCGTGACGCCGCTACCGGTGAGAACCTGTTCAACGGTGAGTATCTGGTTAACGCACAGGGTGAGGATGTTGTAGCAGGTATCCGCACACCGCAGCAGATCACAATTGAGGGTTCAAAGCGTTGGGCTGCCCTGGCTGGCGTATCTGAGGAGGAGCGCAAGGCCAAGTATCCTTCAATGGAGGAGGCAATGCCCGAGATCTACAAGCAGCTGGATGCTCTGCAGACAAAGCTTGAGAACCACTACCACGATATGCAGGATATGGAGTTCACCGTTCAGGAGGGCAAGCTCTGGTTCCTCCAGACACGTAACGGTAAGCGCACCGGTACCGCAATGGTTAAGATTGCCATGGATCTGGTACACGAGGGTCTGATCGATGAGAAGACCGCTATCCAGCGCTGCGAGCCCCAGAAGCTCGACGAGCTGCTCCACCCCGTATTTGACAAGAACGCCCTTAAGAAGGCTAAGGTCCTGACCACTGGTCTTCCCGCTTCACCGGGTGCTGCCTGCGGTCAGATAGTATTCAACGCCGATGATGCCGAGGCTTGGCACAAGAACGGCCACAAGGTAATCATGGTTCGTATTGAGACATCACCTGAGGATCTGGCCGGTATGGCTGCAGCCGAGGGTATCCTGACTTGCCGCGGCGGTATGACCAGCCACGCTGCAGTTGTTGCCCGCGGTATGGGTAAGTGCTGCGTATCAGGTGCAGGTGCTCTGAGCGTTGACTACGTTAAGAAGACTGTTAAGATTGAGGACATTACCCTCAAGGAAGGTGACTATATTTCAATCAACGGTTCAACCGGTCAGGTTCTGCTGGGTCAGATTGAGACCAAGGCTGCCGAGATCAGCGGTGACTTTGCCGAGCTGATGGATCTCTGCAACAAGTACACCCGTCTGGTGGTACGCACCAACGCTGATACTCCCCACGATGCTGAGGTTGCCCGCACATTCGGTGCTGTAGGTATCGGTCTCTGCCGTACCGAGCATATGTTCTTTGAGGGTGAGAAGATCAAGGCTATGCGTGAGATGATCCTGGCTGAGAACAAGGAGGGACGTGAGAAGGCACTTGCCAAGCTGCTCCCCTACCAGACCAAGGACTTCTACGGAATCCTGAAGGCTATGAACGGACTGCCCGTCAACATTCGTCTGCTCGATCCCCCTCTCCACGAGTTCGTACCCCACGATACTAAGGGTCAGCAGGAGATGGCCGATGCAATGGGCGTAACTCTGGAGCAGATCAAGGCTCGCGTAGAGTCTCTGTCAGAGAACAACCCGATGCTGGGTCACCGCGGTTGCCGTCTGGGTAACACCTATCCTGAAATCACTGAGATGCAGACCAAGGCTATCATCGGTGCCGCTATCCAGCTCCGCAAGGAGGGTATGGATCCCAAGCCCGAGATCATGGTACCTCTGGTTGGTAAGCACCACGAGTTTGAGCAGCAGGAGGCTATCATCCGCGAGACCGCTGCCAAGCTGTTCGAGGCTGAGGGTGTTAAGCCCTTCGAGTTCAAGGTTGGTACAATGATCGAGATTCCGCGTGCCGCTCTTACCGCTGATGCAGTTGCTGCTCACGCTGAGTACTTCTCATTCGGTACAAATGACCTGACTCAGATGACATTCGGTTACTCACGTGACGATATCGCTTCATTCCTCCCTGTTTATCTGGAGAAGAAGATCCTTAAGGTTGACCCGTTCCAGGTACTTGACCAGAAGGGTGTCGGTCAGCTCATCAAGATGGCTGTAGAGAAGGGCCGTTCAGTTCGTCCTGACCTCAAGTGCGGTATCTGCGGCGAGCATGGTGGCGAGCCTTCATCAGTCAAGTTCTGCGACAAGGTTGGTCTGAACTACGTGAGCTGCTCACCGTTCCGTGTGCCTATCGCACGTCTGGCTGCAGCACAGGGTGCAATTGAAAATTGCTAAGCGCAATTTTCAATTACACCCCAAACGACATCCTTTTAGTATCCTAACGGAAACAGCAGTCCTCCGGACTGGTACGGCTTGAAGCCGTACTATTACTGCAAAAAGGATTATTCCTAGTATTAGATAATAAGGTGGAGAGTTTTCTCCACCTTATTTTATTTGTACCTATTTTAGAACGTATCCCCTCCTATTCAGGACTATCGGGCAAGAGACCGGTTGGCGGGGTTGACTGTTATTTGCCGGTACGGAACCGGTAGAACCAGTAATAGGAATTGCGATACTTGATATAAGTGCTGTTGGCAAGGAACTGATCGGAACCGGTCAAAGACTCCAGTTCCTGCTGGAATTCATCATATACGGCACTCTCTTTATCATACTGGTCAGGGAAAGCTATCTTGGCAAGAGCCTCATCGGCCATGACCAGCGCCTGCATGTAATACTTGGGCAAGGTCCTATAAGCACGGATATCAATGCTGTCGACAAAAGCCTCCAGATCACCGTCCAGAAGGCAGGATGCAAGATAGGGTTCAGTGCCGTCAAGTTCCTTCAGACAGTCCGAAAGAGCAGCGGGGTCAGATATGCTGTAATTGAAGAGGTTATCACCTATTCCGCTGCCAGACGGGTTACTGGCGCTCTCCAGGTTGAGCATAGCCTGAGCACGCAACAGATCTATGGTTTTATCAGACTCCTCTTCCTTAATCCCCACCTTAAGCAGTTCCTCATACTCACCGTCGGACATAAGACGCTGCATACGCAGTGAACGATGCAGGTTCTCATCGGTATTACCCAGAATTGCTGTAAGTATGAGCAACTGTGACATGAGGAACAGGTTGCCTGACACCGAACGCTGTACATTGAAATAGGAAGACTGCGGTATGGACTCCACAATCTTGCAGATGGTAGGCAGCACGATGCAATAGGCTGCAGCGCCCAGCCACTGGGCCGTGCTCTGTCCTAACAGGCTTTCTCCGTCATAACCGGTCATGATGCCCAGGAATACGGCCGCCAGAAGATAATTGCAACCGTACATTCCGGCTTTGAACCGGAACAGCTTTCGGCCAATGAGGCAGAACATCAGGACAAATAGTGAAAGAATGAGCGACATCAGGAGATGGTGTTCCTTTATCAACACCATAATGACAGGAGAATCTGCAAACATATCACTGATTGCAGCGTACATGAGATCACCCTGGAAGAAGTGAATCCAACAGAATGCGAAGGTCATGAACATGACCTCACACAGCACTCTCATACCTTTGTCATCAACGTTTCTTTGCATTGCCACGAACTTTCTTTAGAACCATAGCCGAGCGCGCAGGCAGATATAGCTTAAGCCACTCCTTACGCACCTTCCTGTAAAGCGGATCCTGGAGTGTGAAATGTTCAAGATTATCATCCACACGACCATAACCGCCAAATTCTATAGAATCACTGTCAAGAACGGTCTTGTAAGAGCCTTTAGGCACCAGGAAACCGTAGTCAGAGAATGAGCGTGTAGGATTGAAGTTGAACACGAACACAAGGTCACCGCGTCCGAATGCCAGCACCTGGTCACCGTCATTGTGCCAATATTCAACCACATCCTTATTCTGAAAACCCTTAACTGAGCCGATGAGTTTCATCAGGGCACAGTCAAAATCACCAAGCCACGAGTAGGCAAGGCTCTTGTTATCTATGAGACTCCACTGGCGGCGGGCATACTTGTGGCTCCAGCCGTTGCCCTCACGCGGGAAGTCTATCCACTCGGGATGACCGAATTCATTACCCATGAAGTTCAGATAACCGCCGTTTATGGTTGAGGCCGTTACCAGACGTATCATCTTATGCAGGGCTATGCCACGGGCTGTCACGTCATTACCGGCATCCTTTGAGAAGTGCCAGTACATATCGGCATCAACCAGACGGAATATGACGGTCTTGTCACCGACCAGCGCCTGATCATGACTCTCCACGTATGAAATGGTCTTCTCATCCTTGCGACGGTTGGTAACCTCCCAATAGATACCGGCCATGGACCAGTCCTCATCCTTACGTTCCTTGATGGTCTTGATCCAGTAATCCGGGATATTCATTGCCAGACGGTAATCAAATCCGAAACCGCCGTCATCAAACGGTGCGGCCAGACCCGGCATACCGCTCACCTCCTCGGCTATGGTTATAGCTCCGGGATTGAACTGATGAATGACACGGTTGGCAAGCATCAGATAACATATGGCGTCATCATCCTGATGACCGTTGAAATAGTCATCATAATTGCAGAAGGCCTCGCCCAGACCGTGGCTGTAATAGAGCATTGAGGTGACGCCGTCAAAACGGAATCCGTCAAAACGGAACTCGTCAAGCCAGTATTTGCAGTTGGAGAGCAGGTAATGCAGCACCTGGTCCTTACCGTAGTCAAAACAGAGGGAGCCCCACGCAGAATGCTCATGACGGTCACCCGGCAGGAAATACTGGTTGGGATCACCCGCCAGATTGCCCAGGCCTTCATACTCATTCTTGACCGAATGGGAGTGCACAAGGTCCATGATGACCGATATGCCCATACCGTGGGCGGCATCAATCAGTTCCTTGAGTTCCTCAGGGGTTCCGAACCGCGATGACGGAGCAAAGAAACTGGATACATGGTAACCGAAACTGCCGTAATAGGGATGTTCCTGGATTGCCATGACCTGTATGCAGTTGTAACCCGCAGCCTTGACGCGCGGCAGGACATTGTTCTTGAATTCCAGATATGTCCCAACCCCTTCACGTTCCTGAGCCATACCTACATGGCACTCATATATGAGCAGCGGATCCTGTTTGGGCTTGAAATCCTTATGTTTGAACCTGTACTCCTTTTTAGGGTCCCATACCTGGGCCGAGAATATCTTGGACTGTTCATCCTGAACTACCCTGCGGCACCATGCGGGAATACGGTCACCCTGACCGCCGTTCCATTTGACACGCATCTTATAGTGCTGACCGTGACCGATCATACCGGCAGGGATACGGACCTCCCAGTCACCAGCATCGTTTATACGGCGCAACCGGAAGCGATCCTGCTCCTCCCAACCTGAGAAATCACCAATAAGGCATATTCCGGTGGCATTGGGAGCCCATTCGCGGAACACCCACTCACTTTCAGTACGATGCAATCCGTAATAGAGATACCCGGAGGCGAAATCCTTCAGGCTCATCTTTCCACCGGTAAGCTGACTCTCACGCCAGAGGGCATGATCGTGCCTACCTTCAATGGCACCGGTATAGGGTGTCAGCCAAGGGTCGTTCTCTATTATTTTCAGCATGACTTGCGAATCTTTACAATAAGTTTCAGAATACCGTCGGGAGTTATGGCCGGAGCATGTCCCTCACCCGGGAAGAACACCACGAACATACCCTTACGTACGTTCAGGTAGGTATCGCAGAGGCCGGAATAGAAAGTCACATCCCTATCGACATTGTATGGTTTTACAGGAGCCGGCATGAATGCATCGGCAATAAAGCCCATCTCCTCATCACATGATATGGGAACCTGAATATCAATATACTCCTTATGCGCCTCAATGGGAGCTTCATCACGTGTCTGAGCACCCTGGCGGTTCACATTGACAAAGAGGTCATCACCCTGCAACGCGATCCTGCCGGTCTCAAGATTGGAGAGGTCCGTGTTCCTGAAAAACTCCATGACCTTATCCATCAACGGACTCATATATCCGTATTTCTCTAAATTGTCAAGTGTATCAAGTATCATAATATCAATAAATTATTGTCCTTATCTTTTTACCCGACTTATCTTTTACGGTGAATGTGCCGGTACGGAAGCCATCCTTGAATACGCCCTCAAGACGTGTTCCATCAGCCTCCTCGACAACACCTTTTCCATCAACCAGACCGTTCACAAAGGTGCCCTTGAACCTGGTACCGTCAGCCAGTATCAAGGATCCGTCACCCCACGGCATGTCATTCTGCCACTCTCCTGTGTAGCTGTCACCGTTGGCCCAGACCATATGCCCGGTACCCTCACGGCGGTTATCCTTCCACTCACCGTCATAGACCGATCCGTCAGACCATGAGTAGACGCCCTTACCCTCGGCAACTCCGTTCTGGAGCGTACCCTTGTAGGAATCACCGTTGGCGAACTTATAGTCTCCCGTTCCGGTTATGGTGCCGTTACGGAACTGGCCGGTATATGTGTCACCGTTGGGCATGGTGCATGAACCGTTTCCGTGTTCCATATCCTTTTTCCAGGTTCCGGAGTAGCTGTATGAACCGCTGCGGTATTCACCCTGGCCATCACGACGCCCTTTATCCCATGACCCGCGATACTCCGAGCTGTCACTCCAGAACATGGTTCCGGTGCCATGACGCAGGTTGGAATCCCACTCACCCGAGTAATAGGAGCCATCAGACCACATATAGACGCCTTTTCCTTTACGCACGCCCGATATCCAGCTACCCTTGTATACATCGCCAGATGCATACTGCAACTCTCCCTCACCCCAGCGGACGTTATCATCCCAGAATCCAAGGTAGAGGTCTCCGTTTGCGTAATGGCATATTCCGACTCCCTTACGCAGGCCTTTCTCATAGGCGCCCTCATAGACGTCACCGTTGACATGCTCGGTACGTCCGGTTCCGTAGGGTTTGCGGAGTCTCAACTGGCCTGTATATATTGATCCGTCGCTCAGGACGAGACGGTTTTTCTTATCCTGTTTGATGCTGTCCTGATTGGAATGACGGGCAGACAATGAAACAGGCGCCACCATCAGGATGGAGATTAGGCAGAGCATAAACCTCATAATGACTGCTGTTTAAGGAACAACTCTGCAGCCGCAAGGTCGTCGGGAGTATCAATACCTATGGTCTCGACATCTGTCACGCCCACCTTGATCCTGTAACCGGCGGACAGCCATCGCAACTGTTCCAGGCTCTCGGCTTTCTCAAGCGGTGCCTGCGGCAGTTCCGTAACCGCCTTAAGGACACCAGCCTTGAATGCATAGAGTCCGATATGCTTGTAGTAGGTGTGACGTGAAGGCCATTCCTCCTGAGGAATACCCCTCAGATACGGGATGACGCTACGGCTGAAATAGAGCGCATTCCAATCGTCATCCACTACAACCTTTGGGCTGTTGGGATTGGCAATCCTGTCAAATCCGGAATCGGGAGCAAAGGGCTTGACCAGTGTCGCGATATCCGTATCAGGAGAGTCAAACAGACTCTTTATGGTCTTTAACTGTGAGGGCTGTATGAAAGGCTCATCGCCCTGTATATTGACTACGACATCCGCTTTGACTCCGCACTTGCAGAAAGCCTCAAAGCAGCGGTCAGTTCCGCTCTTATGATCCTCACGCGTCATAATGGGTGTGAAACCGCCTTCACGGACAGCATTGAAGATGCGCTGGTCATCTGTAGCTACAAAAACATGATCAAACACTTTACTGGCTTGCTCGCATACGCGGATTATCACGGGCTTGCCGCCCAGCACAGCCAATGGTTTAGCCGGGAAACGCGTTGAAGCGTAACGGGCAGGTATGATTGCTGCAAATTCCATCAGAATGAATCCATTGTATAGTTATCAAGAATATCGCCTTCAGGATTCATGTATCCGGCACACGGATCATAATCCTCGGGTATATCAAAACGGGTGCTTGGCAGATAACCCAAACGGGTTGAATCAGCATACACCTTATCCATGAACATACCGAATATGGGAAGCGCCGCATGAGCGCCCTGGCCATGGTCCATATCATCAAAGTGGATGTCACGAACCTCACCTCCTACCCAGCATCCGGCTACCAGATCAGGAGTGTAACCCATGAACCACGCATCGGAATGGTTATCGGTAGTACCGGTCTTGCCTGCACAGTCAACGGTATAGAACGTGGGGAACAGACGCGAACTGCGGAGACGGGTTCCTGTACCCTCATTGACAACGGCACGCATCATATCAATCATCTTGAATGACGCCTCCTCACTTACCACCTCATGATTGCGGGCTGTGAACTGTGCCAGCACATTACCCTCCGAGTCCTCAATACGGGTTACATATAATGGAGAGGTACGGATACCATGATTTACGAATGTAGAGTAGGCGCTTACCATCTCCTGGACCGACACGTCACAAGTACCCAGGCACAGGGCATGGACCGGAACGATATTGCGGTCCCTGAGACCGAAATCACGCAGAATGTTGTAGAACGCATCCGGTCCGATCTTACCCATAAGGAATGCCGTCACGTTATTGTTGGAGCGTGAAAGGCCCCACTTGAGAGTAACCAGCTGGCCGAGCATCTGCTTGCCGTCATCCTTAGGTTGCCATATCTGGCCAGACTCGGTAAGGATGGTCTGAGTCTGGTTAATGACCTGGTCACAGGGTGAATAACCGCTCTCCATGGCAAGAGTATAGAGATACGGTTTCATTGTAGAACCCACCTGACGGCGTCCCTTGGTAACCATATCATACTGGAAGGCTCCGTAGTTGGGACCACCCACATAAGCTCTCACATATCCTGTCTTGGGCTCCATGCACATGAAACCGGTACGCAGATAAGAGAGCATGTATCGGATTGAATCCAGCGGAGTGAGTACCGTATCCACATAGCCGTCATAAGTAAACAGGCTCATAGGATGCGGAGTATTGAATTTGATACGCAGGGAATCCATAGGCACACCCTTTCTCTGCTGCTGCCTGTAACCGGCATCAAGCAGGTACTTCTCCAGTATGGCCATGGCCTGCTCCTGTGTGATGTTACTTGTAAACGGCGCTGTCTTGACGTTCTTCTTGGCCTTGAAGAAATCAGGTTGCAGATAATCCTGCAACTGGGCAGCCACAGCCTCCTCGGCATATTGCTGCATGCGGGAGTCAATGGTCACGTAGACCTTGAGTCCATCGGTATAGAGGTTGTAAGGCTCACCGTTATCCTTGAGGTTCTTGTTACACCAGCCATGAAGCGGATCATCCGCCCAGTCAATGGAGTCATCATAGAACTGCTGTTCAGTGAGACCATGCTCACGATACCATTTATGCTCAGGTTTGCGCTCTCTCATCTTAAGACGCAGGAACTCCCTGAAGTACGTAGCCTGACCCACCTTCTGGTCAACCTCATGATAATCCAGGACTATATCGGTAGCCTGCAGGGAATCCATCTGTGACTCAGTGATGAATCCGGCTTTCTGCATCTGGCTGAGCACCACGTTACGACGGTCAAGCGAGCGTTGGGGATGTGATTTGGGGTTGTAGAGTGCCGCGTTCTTACACATTCCGACCAGAGTTGCAGCCTCCTCAATGTTCAGTTCCGACGGCAGTTTGCCGAAATAGACATGAGATGCCGAATGGATTCCTACAGCCTGATGTACAAAATCATATTTGTTGAGGTAGAGAGTCATTATCTCCTCCTTGGTATAGTAACGTTCAAGCTTTACTGCAACAACCCACTCTGAAGGTTTCTGCAATGCTCTCTTGACGGAGTTGCTGGCCACATGCTCAGTATAAAGCAGTTTGGCCAGCTGCTGGGTAATGGTACTGCCTCCGCCAGCACTGCGCTGCTGCAGGATGACACGTTTTATGACAGCTCTGACCAGAGCCTTGAGGTCTATTCCGGAATGCTCCTGGAAACGCACATCCTCTGTTGCTACCAATGCCTGCACAAGATAGGGGGAGAGTTCCTCGAAATCCACCCACACGCGGTTATCGGAAGAGTTGTTGAATGTGCCCAGCAGAACACCGTCGGCCGATATGATCTGTGTGGCGAATTTGTCAATGGGGTTCTCCAGGTCATCTATGGAAGGTGTATTCCCGATCCATCCCCTACTGATTCCCGAAAAAATGAGATATACAGAAAGAATACCTACTACGAACAGGGCCCAAAGACCCAGAATGATACGTTTAAAAGTCTTGCTCATTTCAATTCAACTGCTACAATGCCGCCAGGACATACGAGCCCCAGACACGCATTATCCTACAAACTTAACAAAAAAGAGTGTAAACAAAACACTCATCGTATAAAATTTGGCTTTTTATGGAAAGTTATGAACAGAGGTTCCTATAGTTAGTATTTTCTTAGTAATTTTGGACTCCCGAACAAACTATACACAAATGGATCAAACAGGCAGAAGTCTGATTTCGCTCGAAGGGCTTGACAGAGAGGATATCCTCTGGCTCCTGGGGCATGCCGCCCAATTCGAAGCCAATCCTAACAGAAAAACTCTGGACGGGAAAATAGTAGCTACACTTTTCTTTGAACCCTCCACCAGGACAAGACTCAGTTTTGAGACCGCGGTGAACCGTTTGGGAGGACGCGTGATAGGATTTTCCGATGCTGCGACGACAAGTTCGTCAAAGGGAGAGACTCTCAAGGACACCATCATGATGGTAAGCAACTATGCGGACCTGATCATAATGCGCCACTATCTTGAGGGTGCCGCCAGATATGCCAGTGAGGTATCACCTGTGCCTATCATCAACGCAGGTGACGGTGCCAACCAGCACCCTTCGCAGACCATGCTTGACCTCTACTCTATGCTCAAGACCCAGGGACGCCTGGACGACCTGCACATCCATCTTGTGGGTGACCTCAAATACGGCCGCACAGTTCACTCCATGCTCACTGCCATGAGGTTCTTCAACCCCACGTTCCATTTCATCTCACCCGATGAGCTCAAGATGCCCGAGGAGTACAAGGAGTACTGCCGCAAAAACGGCATCAAGTTTGAGGAGCACAGCCGTTTTGATGAGCAGACAATAGCCGATGCCGACATTCTGTACATGACACGTGTACAGCGTGAGAGATTTACAGACCTGATGGAGTACGAGCGTGTAAAGGACATGTTCATTCTCAAGAACGACATGCTGCGCTCAGCCAAGCCCAACCTCAAGATACTGCATCCCCTGCCCCGCGTAAACGAGATAGCACAGGATGTTGACGCGAATGAGCACGCATACTATTTCCAGCAGGCCAAGAACGGTCTGTATGTACGTGAGGCTCTTATCTGTAACGCTTTGAATCTTCTTAAATGACCGCTATGGAAAAGACAGGAAAATCAGAGTTGCTGGTTGCGGCACTTCAGAACGGAACGGTAATTGACCACATTCCGTCGGACAAGGTATTTGATGTAGTCAACCTGCTGGGGCTTACAGGCATCAGCAATCCCATCACCATCGGCTCAAACCTGAGCAGCCGTAAGATGGGCAGCAAGGGAATAATAAAGATTGCCGACCGCTACTTTACTGAGGAGGAGTGCGGAAAGCTCTCAGTGATAGCACCCAACATAGTCCTGAACATAATCCGCGACTATGAGGTGGTTGAAAAGAAGATGATTTCCATGCCAAGTGAGGTTCGCGGCATAGTAAAATGCGGCAACCCCAAATGCATCACTAACCACGAGCCCATGCTGACCGTGTTTGATGTAGTTGACAAGGAGAACGGCACACTGCGCTGCCGCTACTGTAACAAGGATATACATAAAGGAGAGATAAAACTGTTGTAATGAGGTTACGATTGCTTGCCACACTATGCATGATTCTGACAGCCACATCCGCTATGGCTCAGGAATCTCTTGGCCGGCAATTCCAGTCCACAAACTTCAACTGGGGTGTAAGGATAGGATTTGCAGCTACAGGCACGTACCTCACAAAAGCAGTCATGAACGACCATAAGTTGCCTGATTACACCCAGGACACACAGGTAGGCAATTTCATTGCACTCCAGTTGAGACTGACAGCCAAAAGCGTACTGTTCCAGACCGGAGTCGGCTTGAACTCCAACAAATCATCATTCTTTGTTGACAGGAACAGCTGGGACCCGGAATCCACTACCCGCGACGAGGTTGGCTGTTCATACTCCGCACTCTCCCTAACCATTCCGCTACAGGTAGGATATCACGTGATAGACCGTCCTCCTTACAGGATGTCCATATTCACGGGTCCGCGTCTGAGATTTGTACCGTCCAAGTATTACTCAGTGGAATATACTAACACTGACCCTTATGTCTATTCTGACAGCCCGGCGTCACTGGTAAGCGGATGGACTGCAGGTATGAGCATACAGATTGGACGCACATTCCTGGATTTTGAATATGAAGCAACGATAAACAACGTATCATACGGTATGTATGAAACCACCGGTAACCCATCGGCACCCGATTTTACGCTGGACAGAAGGGTCAGCATGATATCGTTCTCATACGGAATCATTTTTTAAGGATATAAACCAACACAATAAACAATGAAAAGAGACCAAGAAATTTTTGACATCATCGAGCGCGAACACCAGCGCCAGGCAAAAGGCATTGAGCTGATTGCCTCCGAGAACTTTGTAAGTGACCAGGTTATGCAGGCCATGGGCTCATGCCTGACCAACAAGTATGCAGAGGGTTATCCCGGTAAGCGTTACTATGGTGGTTGCGAGGTAGTCGATGAGTCTGAGAGACTTGCCATAGCCCGTATCAAGCAGCTTTTCGGTGCCGAGTACGCTAACGTACAGCCCCACTCAGGTGCTCAGGCAAACGCAGCCGTTCTGCAGGCTGTACTCAACCCGGGCGACACATTCATGGGACTCAACCTGGCACACGGCGGTCACCTGTCACACGGTTCAGCTGTCAACTCATCAGGTATTCTCTATCACGCCGTAGGTTATGACCTCAACCCCGAGACCGGTCGTGTGGACTATGACAAGATGGAGCAGCAGGCACTTGAGGTAAAGCCCAAGCTCATCATCGGTGGTGGCTCAGCCTACTCACGTGAGTGGGACTACGCACGTATGCGCAAGATTGCCGATGAGGTAGGCGCTCTCCTTATGATCGATATGGCACACCCCGCAGGTCTTATTGCAGCAGGTCTGCTTGAGAACCCTGTAAAGTACGCTCACATTGTTACATCTACCACCCACAAGACACTGCGCGGTCCCCGCGGCGGTATCATCCTGCTGGGTAAGGACTTTGAGGACCCCCAGGGCCGCAAGACTCCTAAGGGTGAGATAAAGATGATGTCACAGCTTCTGGATTCAGCCGTATTCCCCGGCATCCAGGGCGGTCCTCTGGAGCATGTCATCGCAGCCAAGGCCGTTGCATTCGGCGAGGCTCTCCAGCCCGAGTTCAAGGAGTATCAGATCCAGGTTCAGAAGAACGCCAAGAAGCTGGCCGAGGAGCTGACCAAGCGCGGATTCACAATCGTATCAGGCGGTACAGACAACCACAGCATGCTGGTTGACCTGCGTTCCAAGTATCCTGACCTGACCGGTAAGGTTGCCGAGAAGGCTCTTGTTGCTGCCGATATCACAGCCAACAAGAACATGGTTCCGTTTGACTCACGCAGCGCATTCCAGACTTCAGGTCTGCGTTTTGGAACACCTGCCATCACAACCCGTGGTGCCAAGGAGGACCTGATGGTTACAATCGCCGAGATGATTGAGGAGGTTCTGAACGCTCCTGAGGATGAGGCTGTAATCGCAAAGGTTCGTGCCCGCGTAAACAGCATCATGAAGGATTACCCCATGTTCGCTTATTGATCAGGGTATCAGTTATAAGTAAAACAGCCCGGCCGCACGGTCGGGCTGTTTTTATGTCACAAAAAATCAGTATATTCGCATCACGCAATAAGATATTGAGACTTAGCCGCCAATGACAATAAAGGTTTTAGCGTTCATGCCATTGTTCACCTGCCTTTTCTGGCTGGTGCTGAACCCGTTTGTCCATAAGAAAGACCGCTCATTCAAGTTGCTTCAGCTGCTGCTTACCTCAATTGGCGTTTCCACTCTGGCTGAGGCGGAACTCACGTTCGGAGGCGACACGGAACAACTCATTTTCTATTTTATCAGACAGTTCTTTACTGTCATAGTCATACCTGTTGCCATAATCTACATCCAGTCCGTAGGGCAGTCATCAAAAAGGACATTCACTCTGACATGGGCATCAATACCCGCCACCATGATCCTGGCACAGATAGCATTACTGCTTACATATGGCAGGGAACCGTTCCTGCAGTGCATCTCCAGCCACACCAACATACTGACTCTGGGCAAGGAGCACAATGCGGTCGAGTTCCTGATACACCTCTGTTCATTCTGGCTCTTTTACGGCATACTGACCGTTGAGTTCATAATGTTCGGAATATTTACCATATTGAGGAAATCACCGGGAGAGACCAGCCTGCCGCATAAGAGTTTATCGGCACTCATTACCACCTACGCAGCCATTGAAGCGCTGCAGCTGTCAATGACTGCAGAAAGGACATGGATATCGGCAGTGACGCTTGTCATCCTCTCCTGCTGCATATACTTCATGGCATTCAGCACATTTCTATACAACAGGACCGATGTCTCATTCAGGGAGATAGCGGCACTCTCATTCAAGCTCGTACCCGAAGATCATGAACTTGGCTCAAATATAACGGCAAAGAGTCTGAAGGAGATTGCCCAATCCGTATCAGTGGCTACGCAACAGGAATCACCCGACGAGAATTATCTGAAGGCAAGGTTTGAGGAGCTGATAATAAGCAACCACCTCTACCTGAAAAAGGGAATCAGGGTATCGGATGTAGCCAAGATGCTGCAGACCAACAGGACCTACATATCAAAACTGGTGAATGACACATACGGCATGAGTTTTTCTGATTACATAAACATACTCAGGATAAAGTTTGCACAGGAGTATCTGATTGAACACCCTGATGCCAAACAGTCCGATATGGCCGCCACATGCGGATTTCCGGATGCATCGGCTTTTAACAACGCATTCAAGAAAGTGACTGGAATGACGCCAAAGATATGGCTCGTGACCAATCCGTAACCATAAAAGATTCAGAAAGTGAAAATAGTCTGCGACTCACATATACCATTCCTCAAAGACGTACTTGAACCGTATGCAGAGGTCCTGTATACTCCCGGTCAGGAGATATCCCGGGATATGATAACTGATGCCGATGCACTTATCATAAGGACCCGCACCCGCTGTGACAGGAACCTTCTGGAGGGGACCAAAGTGCGATTCATTGCAACAGCAACCATAGGATTTGACCATATTGACACCCAGTGGTGCCGGCAAAACGGCATAACCTGGACTAACGCTCCGGGGTGCAACTCATGGTCGGTTCAGCAGTACGTGGGATCACTGCTGGTTACATTGGCCAACCGTTTCAGTTTTGACTGCAAGCAGAAGACCCTGGGTGTTGTAGGAGTGGGAAACGTAGGATTCAAGGTGGCCCGTCTGGCTGCACTGCTTGGATTCAGGGTGTTGCTCTGCGATCCCCCACGTGCCCGCCGTGAAGGCAGTTCCGCCTTTGTTACGATAGATGAGATCATAGAGAGCAGTGACATAATAACCTGCCATGTGCCCCTGACCACTACCGGACAGGACGCCACATACCATCTCTTTGACAGTCAAAGGCTGGCCGCCATGAACAGCAGCCAGATCCTGATAAACACGTCGCGCGGAGAGGTGGTGGACGGAGCCGCACTCAAGCAGACACTTAAGGAGGGAAAGATCAGGGCCGCATCGCTTGATGTCTGGGAGAACGAGCCCGACATAGACCCTGAACTGCTTGACCTGCTATTTACAGGAACCCCTCACATAGCCGGGTACTCCATTGACGGAAAGGCTACAGGAACCATGATGTGCGTGAATGCCCTGGGTAAGTTCTTTGACCTGCCCTGCAGCGACTGGGAGGTTGACAGCGCTCCCCTGCCCGCCCAGCCATTGGAGTTCACGATTGATGCAGCCGGCAAGAGCCCCCAGCAGATACTCTCAGAGGCTATCCTGTACTCATATGACATAATGCAGGATGACGCCAGGCTCAGAGCGGACATACAATCGTTTGAAAGACAGCGTTCCACATATCCCGTAAGGCGTGAGTTCCCCGTATTCAGCGTCAGGCTGACGAATGACACATCGGGCCGCGCCACCGTCTTTTTAAGGGAAGCCGGATTCAACATAACGGAATAAGGACTACATTTGCATAAAAGCCAAATATATATGAAACTACTAGGAAAATATTCATTCGGAATCGGTGACCGGTTCTCACACGAAGGAAAGGCCCAGCTCTCGGCCCTGATAGAGGCAGAAAAGAAATACGGTATCCATTTTGTACCCGTCTGGAACAAATCCAACCGCGAACATCAGATTGTAGGCACGGACCCCATGGACACACGCCGTGAGGCCGATGAAGCCGTCAAGGCGCTTGGCTACGACAGTCCCTACTTTGTGGATGCCGACCATATCAACATGAACAACGTAGACAAGTTCATAGAGGCATCTGATTTCTTTACCATAGATGTTGCGGATTACATAGGCAAGCAGGCCGATGCAAATGATATTGAAAAATTTGCCGACAACAACATGAAATATGCCGGCAGTCTGGTTATCCCCGGCATTGAACAGCCGTTCAATGTGGACCGCAGCCTTATTGAGGCAATGGCCGGCAAGTATCTGTTTGCCGTGCAGGAGGCAGGACGCATTTACAGACATATAGCCGACCATAAGGGTGCCGACAATTTTGTAACAGAGGTGTCAATGGATGAGGTAGACTCTCCTCAGACTCCCATCGAGATATTCTTCATACTGAGTGCTCTGGCAGCAGAGGGTGTTCCGGCACAGACCATCGCCCCCAAGTTTACCGGACGGTTCAACAAAGGCGTTGACTACGTAGGTGATACCGCCCAGTTTGAGAAAGAGTTCCGCGAGGACCTGCTGGTTATAGACTATGCAGTTAAGGAGTTCGGTCTGCCGGACGGCCTTAAGCTGAGCATTCACTCCGGAAGTGACAAGTTCTCAATCTACCCCATCATGGGACGTCTCATCCGCCAGTATGACAAGGGCATCCATATCAAGACCGCCGGTACCACATGGCTGGAAGAGAATATCGGTCTTGCCCTGGCCGATGCCGGTGCGCTTGAGATTGCCAAGAAGATTGCAATATCGGCTCTGGGACGTATGGAAGAGCTCTGCATCCCCTACGCCACCGTTATTGACATCAATCCTAAGAAGCTGCCCGGCGCTGAGCAGATCATCTCATGGAGCGGAGAGGAGTATGCACGCGCCCTGCGTCACAACCAGAAGGATAACCTGTACAACCCCGACTTCCGCCAACTGGTACATGTAAGCTACAAGATTGCAGCCGAACTGGGAGACGAATACTATGACGCATTGAAGCGCAACAGCAGCGTAATAGCCGGCCAGGTTGGCGAGAACATACTTTCAAGACACGTAGCACGACTTTTCTGAACTAACAAACAAAATCACATATGAAACCATTCATTCATGAGAATTTCCTGCTGCAGAACGAGACTGCAGTACATCTGTTTCACGATCACGCAAAGAAACTGCCCATCATAGACTACCACTGCCATCTTAACCCGCAGGAGGTAGCCGAGGACCATAAGTTCCGTTCCATCACTGAGCTGTGGCTGGGTGGCGACCACTACAAGTGGCGTGCCCTGCGCACCAACGGCATCCCCGAGAAGTTCATAACCGGTGATGCATCGGATTGGGACAAGTTCCAGAAATGGGCCGAGACCATGCCCTACTGCATGCGCAACCCGCTCTACCACTGGACTCATCTGGAGCTTAAGACCTGTTTCGGTATTGACAAGGTACTGAACCCTCAGACCGCCAAGGAGATTTATGACGAGTGCAACGAGAAACTGGCAAGCCCTGAATTCAGCGCCCGCAACCTGATGCTCCACTACAACGTAGAGGCAGTCTGCACCACCGATGATCCCGTAGACTCGCTGGAGTACCACAAGCAGGTTCGTGAAAGCGGATTCAAGGTAAAGGTGCTGCCCACCTGGCGTCCCGATATGGCAATGGCCGTTGAGAATCCCGCGGCATACCGCGAGTACATAGACAAGCTGGCCAAGGTAAGCGGAGTAAGCATAAACTGCTTTGACGATATCGTAAAGGCCCTGCTGGTACGTCACAAATACTTTGAGCAGATGGGATGCCGTCTGAGCGACCATGGTATGGAGGAGTTCTATGCCGATGACTTTACCCAGAAGGAGCTGGATGAGATATTCAGCAAGGTCTACGGAGGCACCAACCTGACCGATATTGAGATTCGCAAGTTCAAGAGCGCCATGCTCATTGAGTTCGGTAAGATGGATGCCGATACCGGATGGACACAGCAGTTCCACTACGGCGTAATACGCAACCAGAACACCAAGATGTTCAACCTGATTGGCAAGGACACCGGTTTTGACTCAATGTCACAGGTAATGACCGCCAAGGCCATGAACCGTTATCTGGACCGTCTAAACAGCATGGACAAGCTCACCAAGACTATCATCTACAACCTTAATCCCAGCGATTTTGAGATGGTAGGTACCACAATAGGCAACTTCCAGGACGGAAGCGTACCCGGTAAGATACAGCTTGGTGCAGGCTGGTGGTTCCTGGACCAGAAGAACGGTATGGAGCAGCAGATGCAGGTTCTGAGCATGCTGGGACTGCTGTCACGTTTTGTAGGAATGCTTACAGACAGCCGTTCATTCGTATCATACGCCCGTCACGAGTATTTCCGCCGAATTCTCTGCAATCTGATCGGTACCGATGTAGAGAAGGGAGAGATTCCGGCAAGTGAGATGCCTAGGATTGAGCAGATGATTGAGGATATATCATACTACAATGCCAAGAACTTCTTCAAATTCTGATAATTAGGAGAGATTATGTATTGTTGCCCTGAGCCTGATTGGTTCAGGGCAACATTTTTTAGTAAAAAAAAGAGGCATTTCATTTTGGAGAATCAATTAAAAGCGATACCTTTGCATCGCTTTTACAGGAAAGCACTTGCGCGATTAGCTCAGTTGGTAGAGCAATTGACTCTTAATCAATGGGTCCAGGGTTCGAATCCCTGATCGCGTACACGAATAAGGAGGTCTCGATGACCTCCTTATTTCGTATCCACATCAGGGCTCCGAACCCTGGACCCCTTGATTATAAACCTTTTTTTATTTTGCTTCGCAAAAGCGCTCCATTCCATTCCGCTTGGCGGCCCTCCGGGTCCGCGGTCTCGCTCCAGGCATTCGCTCGCTCCAATACGTTTGCACCTGCGTATACACTTGCGTTACGCAGGTGCGGTGGTTTTTTTGGCTCGCACCTTTGGTGCTCGGGCGTTTTTGACTTTTTTGGCCCGTAGGGCCTCAAAAGTCGTTGGATGGAATGTCAAGACATTCCTTGACCTCATTTTAGTTTCCTTCGGAAACACCCATCTTCCAGATGGGTTAGTCTGCGTATTAGAAACAACATTGTTTTAGTTTGGGGCGGCGACGCCCCAAACCCGTTCCATTCCATTTCATTCCATTCCACTCTGCCGGCCTTCCAGGCCGGGTAAAACCAACCCCTCGCTTGCTACGCTTGCGAGGGGCTGGTTTTACTGGGTGCAACTGGAAACCTTTTTATACCCTGGAAAGTGCAGCTGGATACCTTGTGCAGATTAGGGGCACGCACGGGAATACGCAGGTGCGTTCGTATTATTTCCTTGGTACAACTGGAAACCTATTTACCAAAAGGTATATCAAAATGGGAACCTTGTTGGTGTGTGCAGCTGGAAACCTTATCAGTATTTAAAATACATATAGCTCGCTAGGAGTAGTCCGTTTCAAAGCACACAACTGCACATCCTTACCGGGAATGATGCCGACGCTGCGGAGTTCATACTCCACGGTCTTGTATGCTATTTCGGGGTGGTTGTTCTCGCCGCTGAGATGGCACAGCCAGATGTATTTAAGGTCTGGCCCCATGTTCTGGGCCAGGAACTTGGCGGTGGTCTTGTTGCTCAGGTGCCCGCGCGGACTTGTAATCCTGTCCTTAAGAAACTGCGGATAGTTACCCATTCGCAGCATATCTTCATCATAGTTTGCCTCCATGATAAGGTAATTGGCCTGGAGGATATACTTGGATACGGTATCGGTAATATGACCCAGGTCTGTCACGAAACAGAACACCTTGCCGTCAACCTCTACCCTATAGCCCACATTGTCCGTTCCGTCATGAGGAACCTCAAACGGAGTGATGACAAAATCAAAGAACTTGAATGGCACCTCTTTCTCAACATAATGGACGCTACTGGACAACTTCTCGGTCATACAGTAATTGTTGTTTATGCCCTCATGGGTCTCACGGGTAGCATATACGGGAATGGCACACTTCTCGCCCAAGTTGCCAAGAGCCTTGATATGGTCTGCGTGATCATGGGTCACAAACACTGCCATAATCTTCTCAAAAGGGATACCGGCATCCTTAAGGTATCCCTTTATCTGTCTCACGGGGATGCCGGCGTCAATCAGGATTGCATGTTCGTCTGTGCCAAGATAGTAGCAGTTGCCGCTGCTTCCACTTGACAAACTCATAAAGTAGATTTTCATTTTTATGTTGTCTTATTTCTTTCTTCATCATAGTGTGTCTTAAATGGTCAGAACGGATAACCTACAGCCAGATGGAACGAGAAATCCCTGTCAAATGACGGATGCACTATAGGCAGCTTCTTGTACAGGGTCTTGCCCGACGGGTTATAAGCCTTCATGCCGCCGTCAAGTCTGAGCACCAGGAAACCGAAGTCAAACCTGAGTCCCAAACCGTAGGATACGGCTATCTGCTTGTAGAAGGTGTCAAATCCGAACGCGCCACCAGGCTGCTCGGCATATTCACGTATGGTCCAGATGTTACCGGCATCTATGAATGCGGCTCCATTAATCTTCCAGAACAACTTGGAACGGTACTCAAGACTTGCTCCAAGTTTTATATCACCGGACTGTTTGATATAATCAATTGTCTTGTCATCTCCCTGATAAGTGCCGGGACCCAACTCACGTACGGCCCAACCACGGACGCTGTTGGCACCACCGGCAAAGTAGCGTTTTTCAAACGGCAAACTGGTAGAGTTTCCGTACGGTACCGCTATACCCCACTCCAGATGAGCCACAAGATTGTTCATCGGGTCAAGACGCCAGTTTGCGGTAACGGCAAAATCATGCTTGACATACTGTGCAAAAGCCACGCCCAGGAACTTGTACTGTCCACTTGAGTTCTTCTCAAAACTCAGAGGCTCGGAGAGCAGGTTCAGGATATTTCCCGATGTCTCAAACCCCACACGTACCGAGTACTGGAAAGGATCATTTGAGTTAAGACGTGAATTTGAATAGTAGAACGTGTAACCCAACTTGGTTATGAGCAGGTCCTCATAGTTGTATTTAAGTATTGACCTTACAGTAGTCACGGAGTCCAGATACTCCTCCCTGAAATGGTCCGAAATCCACGGAACCAGCAGATAGTTCAGGTCAAGCACATCCAGCCTGTGTGATTTCTGCCATCCGTCACCCCAGAAATAGCCCCAGCCGGCTGAGAATATGGTCTTTTGGAACTCCGGACGGCGCTGAGCATTGATCTTGGCGCTGAAACGGGACGTAGCCTGACTCCTGCGCTGCAGCTCCTGTGACATGAATGGTACCAGGAACTCTGGGAAGTCCAGATTGGCCTCCATACCATACTCCAGATAGGTATCTCCCGTATAACCCGGCAGGTTCGTGATTGACTCATAAGCGCCGCGGAATTTAAGCGTCAGCTGCTCCGATCCGCGGAACAGGTTACGGTCTGTCAGCGACAGGGACGCCGCAGCACCCAGGTCACCGGCCGTATTGGTACCCTCCATCTCCAGAGCGACAGAGTGCTTGGGCTGGCGCATCATATAGACGCTGGCACTGAGTTCGTTATCGGAACCGGGTATCTCGGCCAACCTGATGTTTGAGTACTTGAGAATACCCAGACGTGACAGGGAGGTATATGTCTTGGAGATGGAATCAGAGTTATACATCATTCCGCTCCTTAGGAAGGAGTGGTTATCAACTATCTTGGCACGCAGAAACGGTTTGTCATCCTGACCGGGATAAAGGAGCCTGAAGCCGTCATGGTTCTCAATACTGGGATCAAGCGTAGCTCCCGGCAAGTTGCCGCTCTTATCGGACAGGTAATAATCTATGGTTGAGATAGTGAACAGACGGTGCGGATGTACAGTGCCGTCATCATCGGTACTCTCGGCCGATACGATCATGCGCAGCCCCACCTTGTCACTCCCACGGGCGGTATCGGCCACAAAAGAGATGAAATCACGGTTGAACCTGTAATATCCGTGCTTGTGGACCAGCTCAACCACGCGGTTACGCTCGTCATTGAGAATGTCGGCATCCAGATTCATGCCCGATACCAGAAGTGACTGCTTGCTGTCAGCCTCAATGATACGGCTGATGGCGCTGTCCTGAACCGTGACGCGGATGGTATCCACCACGAACATCTTTCCGGGATCCAGCTTATAACGGACTGTAGTCTTGGGACGACGTTTGTTGATGGACGTGAATGATACATCGGCATTCAGGTAACCGGAGTTCATCAGAGAACGTTTGATATCGCTGCGGGTAGCCTCCGACAGAAGCGGATCATATATCACAGGCGCCTCACCGGACCTGGTTTTGGTAAGCGAGTAGAATCTAAGGGGGAAACGGAACAGCCCGAACCAGCGCGAGTTGGGATTCTGATATGAAAGGTTCCTGTATTTGGTTACATCCACCATGCTCTTGTCGGCCGATGTAACCTCAACCTTGTTGAGCAGATACTGCCCCTGAGGCACGTATTTGTAAACAGAGCAGGATGTGAGCCACAATAGTGCCACAAGCCATAGGATACTATTTACCTGCTTCCTGTTCATATACATTTACTCTAACATACAAAGATAAGGAAAGTCAATCTGGTATCAAAGTTCAGATTTGAAAAATAACTATCTTTACAAAACAAAAACAAAAGTATGCTCAGCAAGAACGACATCAAAAATATCAAGAGCCTGGAACAGAAGAAGTTCCGTACGGAAAAGGGTCTTTTCATTGCCCAAGGTCACAAACTTGTGGGCGAGCTTCTGGGAAAATTTGAATGCGTTCTGCTGGCAGCCACCAGTGACTGGATGCAAACCAGGCGCAGCATACCTGCCGCCCGTGTTGAGACCGTCACCCCCGATGAGCTTAAACGCGCCAGCCTGCAGCAGGCTCCGCAGGATGTACTGGCCGTATTCCGCATACCACAGGACAGCACCACGCTATCGGCTGCAGCCTCCGCAAACCTGGTACTGGCTCTTGATGACGTACAGGACCCCGGCAATCTGGGTACCATAGTACGTATAGCCGACTGGTTTGGAATCAAGCACATATTCTGTTCCAAGGCAACTGCCGACATCTACAACCCCAAAGCCATCCAGGCAACCATGGGAGCTATTGCCAGAGTGAGCGTACACTACACTGACCTGGGCAGGGATATCAACGGGTTACCACACACCACCCCTGTTTACGGCACATTCCTGGAGGGTGACATAATCTATGACACCCAACTGACAGAAAACGGTGTGATTGTTATGGGAAATGAAGGGAACGGAATCGGCCCCGTTGTTGCGGCTGCAGTGAACCGGAAGCTCTATATCCCCAACTGGCCTCAGGGAGCCAAGACATCGGAGTCACTCAACGTGGCCATTGCCACTGCCGTGGTCTGTTCAGAGTTCCGCCGCCGTAGCCGTTGAGTCTCTCAGACTGACTGTATCGGCGGCCAGTCTGACGTGGTAGCGCATCAGCTCCATCCCGGAGAGTATAAGCAGCGAGTTGCGGTTATCGGTAGAGTCAAGATAGTTTACCGATCCGCTTATGCTTGTAAATTTCTTTTCCTTATCCAGATTGATTGACAGCTCTATCCGACCATTCTCATTAAGGATGGTATCGGCAGTAGAGATGCTGTCTGCATAATAGGCCGAGAGTGATATGTAGGCGTATGCCGGAACAACCGTGTCAACAGATACGAATGTACCCTGCAGGCTCAACCGCAGTGTGTCACCCGGATGGAATGTGGTATCAGAACTGATCTTATAGGTCAGCTTGTTCATATAGGCCGATGTATTGAGCAGCGAGGTCCTGTCCATGTACCACAGGTCAACGCTGTCACCGGATTCTATGGATACTGATTTCTTCTCTATCTGAGCCAGGGAACGGCTCAGAGCTTTATACTCATCATCAATCCTGTTGGAGAGACGCTTATAAATCCTGGTGAACTCCTTGGGGTAACGGGTATACCAGACAAGTGATGTCTCAAACTGCTCACGGGTTATCCCGTTATGTCTGTATGCCCACTCCACATATGCCGCACTGGTATATTTCTCATCACGAGGAAGCTCCTGGGATATTGCCTGGGCCATATGAAAGTCATAGAGGAACTGCTCCATTTTCTTGGGTGACAGCACGTCATCGGGACGTCTGAGACGACAACCCGACAGTGTGACGGCAAGCAGCGCCAACAGTATGACATCAATCTTTCTCATCAGGCTCTACAGTTGTATCCTGAGCGGAACCGTCATCGTAATGAAGGCCCATGTTCACCAGTTTTGTATAGCAAAGAAGCAATGCGACCACGCCGCAGGTTATGCATGAATCCGCAAAGTTGAACACGGGATTGAAGAATGTATCACCGCCCACCAGAGGCATCCAGTCCGGCCATGTCCATAAGGGGAAATAGAACATATCCACCACCTTACCATACAGGAACGGGGCGTACCCGCTGCCGATGGAGGTAAAGTGCGCAATGCTGTCGGACATCACGGAACTGCCGGTAAAGATAAGCCCGTAGAACATGCAGTCCAGCAGGTTACCTATGGCGCCGGCTATCACGAATGATACGGTCACGATATATCCCGTGGGGAATCCTTTGTTCAATATTTTTATCAGATACCACACAAAGAAACCTATGGCTCCAATCCTGAACAGGGAGAGGAACAGCTTGCCTATTATCTCCATGCCGAATGCCATGCCGTTGTTCTCGACAAAGCATATCTTGAACCAGGATGTGATATCTATCATCTGTCCAAGATGCATATTGGTCTTGACCAGAATCTTTATGATCTGGTCTATAACCAGCACTGACAGGATTATTATCAGTGCCAGACGTCCCTGACGGGTACACTCCTTGCTGTCCGGATTGTTTTTAGCCATATCGGAAATCAATGTTTGCTCTGCTTTGCCTCAATGCAAAGTGTGGCGTGAGGTACGGCGCGAAGGCGCTCCTTGGGGATAAGCTTGCCTGTCTCGCGGCAAATACCGTATGTCTTGTTCTCAATGCGTACAAGTGCAGCCTGAAGAGACTGGATGAACTTCATCTGACGCTGTGCCAGACGTGTTGTCTCCTCTTTTGAGAGTGTGTTGGCGCCTTCCTCAAGGACCTTATAGGTAGGCGATGTGTCATCAGTACTGTTGTTGTCAGCATTCATGAGTGAAGCCTTGAGAGCATCATAGTCTCTCTGTGCAATCTCCAGTTTTTCATTGATGATCTGACGGAACTCCTCAAGTTCCTCATCAGAGTAACGGTTCTTCTCTGCCATAATATTGGTACAGTTATAGGTTAAGGTTATTGATTATATTTTCTCAATCTGAAGTTTGAATGAGTAGTCATCAAATGATATGTCATCACCCTGCTCCATTCCGGCAACGAGCTCAATTGAATCGGCCAGTACCTGGCTCTTGATCCATGACTCATACTCGCGGACGGCGGCATCGGTCTCAGCATTTGAGTTAAGACGTACGCGGATGCGGTCAGTTATCTCCAGACCGTTCTGCTTACGGGCATCCTGGATACGTTTCTTGAGCTCACGGGCTATACCCTCACGCTTAAGCTCATCGGTAAGCTGGATGTCAAGGGCAACGGTGAGAGTACCCTCATTGGCTACTACCCAGCCCGGTATATCCTCGCTGTAGATCTCAACCTCGGTGGTATCGACGGTGGCGGGAGTACCGTTTATATCAAAGGTGAAGCTGCCGTTCTGCTCCAGTGCGGCAACATCCTGCTGGCTCATGTTCTGTACTGCAGCGGCAACACCCTTCATGAGCGGACCGAATTTCTTACCCAGGATCTTGAAGTTGCACTTTACCTTCTTAACAAGAACGTCTGTTGCACCCTCAACAAACTCAATCTCCTTTACGTTAACCTGGTCACGAACCAGATCCTTTACAGGCTCCAGATGTGAACGCAGCTCTGCGGTAACGGGGATAAGTATCTTCTGCAGCGGCTTGCGTACGTTTATCTTAACGTCATCACGCTTACGCAGTGCAAGTACCATTGATGTGAGTTTCTGTGCCAGCTCCATACGGGTCTCCAGCTCCTTGTCTACCAGTGAGTCATCACATACCGGATAGTCGGCCAGATGGACTGATATGGGAGCGCCGGGCTGAGCCACGGCGGTGAGGTCACGGTACAGACGGTCTGCATAGAACGGTGCTACGGGTGACATAAGGCGTGAAACTGTCTCAAGGCAGGTATAGAGAGTCTGGTATGCAGCCAGCTTGTCATCGCTCATGCTGCTGCCCCAGTAACGATCACGGGTAAGGTGAACGTACCAGTTGGACAGGTAGTCATTTACAAAATTGGTGATCAGACGGCCGGCACGTGTAGGCTCAAAGTCATCAAGGCTCTCACGTACATCCTTGGTGAGTGAGTTGAGCTCACTCAGTATCCAGCGGTCCATTACGGGACGGTTGGCTACAGGAATCTGTGCTGCAGAGTTGTCAAAGCCGTCTACATTGGCATACTGTGCAAAGAACTTGTATGTGTTGTGCAGTGTGCCAAAGAACTTACGGGTAACATCCTTAACACCCTCCTCATCAAACTTAAGGTTATCCCAAGGCTGGGCGTTGGTTATCATGTACCAGCGCAGTGCATCTGAACCGAACTGCTCTATCTCCTGGAACGGATCCACGGCATTGCCCAGACGCTTGGACATCTTGTTGCCGTTCTTGTCCAGAACCAGACCGTTTGATATTACGGTCTTGAATGATACGCCGTTCTTTACCATGGTTGCTATGGCATGCAGCGTATAGAACCAACCGCGTGTCTGGTCCACACCCTCGGCAATGAAATCGGCAGGGAACACTGTTCCGTTGTCAATAAGCTCCTTGTTCTCAAACGGATAGTGCATCTGGGCAAACGGCATGGCGCCGCTGTCAAACCATACGTCTATAAGGTCAAGCTCACGTTTCATTACACGGCCCGAATCAGATACCAGTATGATATCATCAACATACGGACGGTGCAGGTCTATCTTGTCATAGTTATCGGCAGTGTATACACCGGGCTGGAAACCTTTCTCCTTGAAGGGGTTGGATTTCATCACGCCGGCCTTTACAGACTTCTCAATCTCATTGTAGAGCTCCTCTACTGAGCCGATGCACAGCTCATCGCCGTCATCGTTACGCCAGATAGGCAGCGGAGTACCCCAGTAGCGGCTGCGGCTCAGGTTCCAGTCATTAAGGTTCTCAAGCCACTTTCCGAATCGGCCGGTACCGGTTGACTCAGGTTTCCACTTGATGGTATCGTTCAGCTCCATCATGCGCTCACGGGCGGCAGAAGCCTTGATGAACCAGCTGTCAAGAGGATAGTAGATGACCGGTTTGTCTGTACGCCAGCAGTGCGGATAGTTGTGCACGTGCTTCTCTATCTTGAAGGCGGTACCTGCCTGCTTCATGCGGATGCAGATATATACGTTCAGGTCCTCCTCCTTCTGTGCGGCAGCCTCGTCATACTTGCCGCCCACGTTGAACTTGGGATCATATGCGTTCTTTACGTATGCGCCCTGATACTCGGTGTAGAGTTCCTTGTCAATGCAGTTCTTTACAAAGTCAGGATCCAGCTCATCCATGAGCCAGTACTTACCTGTAAAGTCAACCATAGGACGGGTCTCCATCTTGCGGTTCACCATAAAGAGTGACGGGATTCCTGCAGCCTTGGCTACGAATGCGTCATCGGCACCGAATGTAGGTGCTATATGTACAATACCGGTACCATCCTCAGTGGTAACGTAGTCACCGGGTATTACGCGGAAACCGGCATCTGAAATCTTTATTGTGCCGTCATCGGCCTTGAATACGGGCTTAACCCAGGGGAACAGCTGCTTGTAGTGCATGCCTACCAGGTCAGAACCCTTATACTCTGCTACAATCTGATAAGGAACAACCTTGTCGCCCTGCTTGTATGAGTCAAGAGCCAGATCTGCGCCCTTGGGATCAAGGTAAGCAGCCAGACGCTCCTTGGCCATGACAGCGGTTACAGGTGCGCCGGTATAGGGATTGTAGGTACGTACAGCAACATAGTCTATCTTGTTACCTACACAGAGTGCGGTGTTTGAAGGCAGGGTCCACGGTGTTGTGGTCCAGGCCACAAAGCAGGGAGTGCCCCATCCTGTCATCTCAGGCTTGGGATCAGTCATCTCAAACTGGGCGGTGACGGTGGTATCCTTAACGTCACGGTAGCATCCGGGCTGGTTCAGCTCATGGCTTGAAAGGCCTGTACCAGCGGCGGGTGAATAAGGCTGGATGGTATATCCTTTATAGAGATAGCCCTTGCCGTAAAGCTGCTTGAGCAGCCACCACAGGGTCTCTATGTAACGGTTGTCATAAGTGATATAGGGATTGTCCAGGTCCACCCAATAACCTATCTTCTGTGTAAGGTCACTCCAGTGCTCCTTGTATTTCATGACCTCGGTACGACAGTTCATGTTGTAGTCGTCTACCGAAATCTTCTTGCCTATATCCTCCTTGGTAATGCCGAGCTTTTTCTCAACGCCAAGCTCTACCGGCAGTCCGTGGGTATCCCAACCGGCCTTGCGGTTAACCTGAAAGCCGCACATGGTCTTGTAACGGCAGAAAGTATCCTTGATGGTACGGGCCATGACGTGGTGGATACCGGGCATTCCGTTAGCCGAGGGAGGTCCCTCATAGAATACGAATGAAGGATGACCTTCACGCTCTTTGATACTGCGTGCAAAAAGATCCTCCTTAAGCCAATCCTCCAACACATCTTTGTTGACCTGCGACAGGTCAAGCTGTCCGCGCTCAGCAAACTTTTTCATTATAACTATCTGATATATAAGAATTTACAACAATATTACGAACACCCTGTCCGTAATTTGGCGCAAATTTACTCATTTTATAATTAAGAAAAGGGGCTCGAGGGCTTAAAATTAGTAACTTCGCGGCTTGAAAACAGATAGTATCTGAAAATGAATATTGCAATAGTCAAATACAATGCCGGAAACGTGCGCTCGGTCATAGGTGCACTGACCAGACTTGGCGTTACTCCCATCCTTACCGACAACGAGGAGGAGCTGAGGCGTGCCGACAAGGTTATATTTCCCGGTGTAGGTGAAGCCAGCACCACAATGGAGTATCTCCGTGCACATGGTCTGGACCGCATAATCAAGGACCTCAAACAGCCGGTTCTGGGAATCTGCCTGGGCCAGCAGCTCATGTGCAGCCACAGCGAAGAGGGTGACACCGACTGCCTGGGTATCTTTGATGTCCCCGTGCTCAAGTTCCAGCCCCAGCGCCATGAAGACAAGGTTCCACATATGGGATGGAACACCATTGAGACCACAGGTGACGGCCTATTCAAAGGGTTCACCAAGCCTGAGTTCGTCTATTTTGTACACAGCTTCTACGTACCGGTATGTGAGTGGACTGCAGCCAGGACTGAGTATATACTCCCCTTCACTGCATCACTGCATAAGGACAATTTCTACGCCACCCAGTTCCACCCTGAGAAAAGCGGTCCCACCGGAGAGCGTATTCTTAAGAATTTTCTTGACATATAAGTTATGGAGATAGTACCTGCGATAGATATAATAGACGGCAAGTGCGTACGCCTGTCCAAGGGTGACTACAACGCACAGAAGACCTACAGCGACAGCCCGCTGGACGTAGCCCTGCGCTTTCAGGATGCCGGCATCAAACGACTCCATCTGGTTGACCTGGACGGAGCACGCAGCAAGCACATAGTGAACTACCCCGTTCTGGAGGCAATCACCAACCACACGGACCTGACGGTTGATTTCGGCGGCGGCATCAAGTCCACATCGGACCTTGAGACGGCACTGGGTTGCGGAGCCGCAATGGTTACCGTGGGCAGCACCGCCGTGACAGACCCTGACCTGATGCAGAAATGGATTGAAGATTTTGGTCAGGAGCACATAATACTCGGTGCCGATGCCCGCGACGGCAAGATATCGGTGAACGGATGGAAAGAGGACAGTGTGATCACCCTGTCGGACTTTATCCGCGACTACATGAAGAAAGGCATCACACAGGTTCTGTGCACGGACATAAACCGTGACGGAATGCTGCAGGGACCGGCAGTGCAGCTGTACCGTTCACTGCTCAAGGAGTTCCCCGGAATAAAGCTGATTGCCAGCGGAGGCGTAAGTTCAGTACAGGACCTCATGGACCTGAAAGAGGCCGGCCTGCCCGCCGCAATTGTAGGAAAAGCCTATTATGAGGGCCGCATAACCCTTGATCAGCTTTCAAAACTAAGCCAGGAGTAAGAGTATGTTAGCAAAAAGAATAATCCCCTGCCTTGATATACGTGACGGACGTACCGTAAAAGGCACCAACTTTGTAAACCTGCGCGACGCAGGAGACCCCGTAGAACTGGGCCGACTCTACAGCCAGCAGGGTGCCGACGAGTTGGTATTCCTGGATATAACTGCATCGTTTGAAGGCAGAAAAACATTTACAGAATTGGTTGAGCGCATAGCTGCGAACATATCCATCCCGTTCACCGTGGGCGGAGGCATTCACGAGCTCAAGGATGTGGAGCGTCTCCTGAACGCGGGAGCTGACAAGGTATCAGTGAACTCTGCCGCAATCAAGAACCCCGACCTGATCAACCAGATAGCCCTGAACTTTGGATCACAGGTTTGCGTTGCAGCCATTGACGCCAAGCAGATGCCCGAGGGCTGGCGCTGTTTCCTTAACGGAGGCCGCGTACCCACGGACCGCATGCTGTTTGAGTGGGCACACGAGGCTCAGGAGCGCGGTGCAGGTGAGATCCTCTTTACCAGCATGGACCATGACGGAGTAAAGCAGGGTTTTGCCAATGACGCCCTGCGCAAGCTCTCCGATGAGCTCTCCATTCCGGTGATTGCATCGGGAGGAGCAGGCGCAAAAGAGCATTTCCGCGACACTTTCATAGAGGGTCACGCAGATGCTGCACTGGCCGCAAGCGTTTTTCACTTCGGTGAGATACCAATTCCCGAATTAAAGCAGTACCTTTGCGGGCTGAATATTCCTATAAGATTGTAATAATAAAACAATGGATATAAATTTTGAGAAAATGGGCGGTCTCGTACCCGCCATCGTTCAGGACAATGTGACACGCAAGGTCCTGATGCTTGGTTTCATGAACAAGGAGGCGTATGACAAGACCGTAGAGACCGGAAAGGTGACATTCTGGAGCCGCACCAGAAACTGCCTTTGGACAAAGGGTGAGACCAGCGGCAATTTCCTTAACGTAAAGGAGATCCTGCTGGACTGCGATCAGGACACACTGCTTATCAAGGCACGTCCCGACGGTCCTGTTTGCCACACCGGAGCAGACACCTGCTGGAATGAGCAGAACTCAGTTGATTTGAACTTCCTGTCATATCTGCAGGATTTCATCGACCGCCGTCACAAGGAGATGCCCGAGGGTTCATACACCACATCACTGTTCAAGAGCGGCGTGAACCGCATGGCTCAGAAAGTCGGTGAGGAGGCTGTAGAGACCGTTATCGAGGCTACCAACGGTACTGATGACCGTCTTATCTATGAGGCATCGGACCTTATCTACCACCTCATCGTGCTGCTCACTTCAAAGGGACACCGCATTGAGGAGCTGGCAGCCGAGCTGGTTAAGCGCCACAAGGAATAAGCCCACACACCGCTGATGGATATCATAGATTACAGAAACGTTGAGGTACGCCAGGAGGATATGTTCGTCCTGGGCGACGTCACGTTCACCGTACAGGAGGGTGACTTTGTCTACCTGATAGGCAAGGTGGGATCAGGCAAGAGCAGCCTGTTCAAGACCCTGTACTGTGAACTGGACGTGCTTTGCCCCATGCCCGACAGCCACGCCATCGTGCTGGGCATGAACCTGATGACAATGAAAAAGCGTCAGGTACCGCGTCTGCGCCGCCAGATGGGAATCGTTTTCCAGGATTTCCAGCTGCTTACTGACCGTAACGTTTTTGACAACCTGAGCTTTGTACTCAGATCCACAGGTTGGAAAGACAAGAAACTTATCCATCAGAAGATATTCCAGGTACTGGCAATGGTGGGAATGGACACCAAAGGATACAAGATGCCGCACGAGCTCTCAGGCGGAGAGCAGCAGCGTATCTGCATTGCACGCGCCCTGCTCAATGACCCCAAACTTATCCTGGCCGATGAGCCCACGGGCAACCTGGACCCCGAGACAGGACGTCAGATCATGGAGATCCTGCACAAGGTTGGCCAGAACGGAACCACCATTCTCATGATTACCCACAACCTGCAATGGACCCAGGAGTTCCCGGGCCGCATATTCAAATGCCAGGACCGCAAGCTTCTGGTTGACGCCGATTCCAAGGAATCAGCTGAAGAAGAGAAATAACCACAACACGACTATAACATGAAAGTTTTGAAATTCGGAGGCACATCAGTAGGAAGCCCCGAGAGAATGAAAGAAGTGAGCCGTCTCATCACAGAGGACGGACAGCAGAAACTGGTAGTCCTGTCGGCCATGTCAGGAACCACCAACTCACTTGTAGAGATTGCCCAGTACCTTTACGGCGGTAACAAGGCCGGAGCCGATGACGTAATCAACCGCCTGCGCAAGAAGTATTTTGCACACGTACCCGAGCTGCTCTCCAGCAAGGAGAACCAGGATAACCTGAACAAGTTCCTGGAGGACAAGTTCTCATTCCTTCAGTCATTCTACAAGGAAAACTTCTCTGAGAAGGATGAAAAGATCATACTTGCACAGGGTGAGCTTATCTCAACCTACATGGTAACCCTCTACCTCAAGGAGCAGGGTATCAAGGCTGCTCTCCTGCCCGCCCTGGATTTCATGAAGACCGATGCAGACGCAGAGCCTGACATGCAGTTCATCACAGAGAACGCAGCCAAGCAGCTCAAGGCCGTTCCCGGCATGCAGATATACATCACACAGGGCTTTATCTGCCGCAACGTGAACGGTGACATAGACAACCTGCAGCGCGGAGGCAGTGACTACACAGCATCCATCCTGGGCGCCGCCATCAAGGCCGATGAGATCCAGATCTGGACTGACATTGACGGCATGCACAACAATGATCCCCGTGTAGTTGACAAGACACAGCCCGTTCGCCACCTGCATTTTGAGGAGGCAGCAGAGCTGGCATATTTCGGAGCCAAGATACTCCACCCCACCTGCATCCAGCCCGCCAAGGCAGCCAACATACCGGTACGTCTGCTCAACACCATGGAGCCCAGCGCCCCCGGCACACTCATCGATAACCGCAACGAGCCCGGCCGTATAGCAGCCGTAGCCGCCAAGGATAACATCACCGCCATCAAGATCAAGTCAAGCCGTATGCTTCTGGCTCACGGCTTCCTCAAGAAGGTGTTTGAGGTATTTGAGACCTACCGCACATCAATTGATATGATCTGCACATCCGAGGTTGGTGTATCAATGTCAATTGACAACATCAAGCATCTGGATGAGATTGT
>Ga0265298_10001497_pt1 | contig 34674 bp, 61 predicted proteins | sample AusTroGonzalo_MG_3_FD_193486 | JGI IMG/M metagenome (GOLD analysis project Ga0265298, IMG submission 193486) | Bovine rumen microbial communities from tropical cattle in Woodstock, Queensland, Australia - Gonzalo_01 | ecosystem: Host-associated > Mammals > Digestive system > Stomach > Rumen ... | reverse complement strand
TTCCATGTATACGGTCAAATCATCAACGATACCCGCTATACCAATATCATCAATGCTGTACTTGACTATATTATCGCTTGCACTTGCAGAAACGGGTACAGGTAAAGACAATGACGCAGAATCAGTGATGGAAACCAATGTAAGATAATCAAGCGGAATAATCGAAAGAATATCGCTCGCCTCGATAAATCCGCCCCAATATTCCTCGCCATACAATCTCTGTCCTTCAATTGTGATATGTGCATGGTCAATTCCTATGGTGGTTGATTCTATATCATGAGTAATTATCTTTACTTCCCATGTATGAGAAAGATTAGGCTCTACATCGCTGATAATGTAGAAAAAATCTCGGCATATCGATATAGATGTATCATCGCCTGCTGTAAGGCTCTGTATAGCACCTAATTGCTCGTAGGGATGATATGAAACTAATTCATTATCCAAGTAATAGAGAACCTCATAAGAACCGCCTACGGCTAAATCTGCAAGCATATCGAACAGGAATTCATGAAGAATCTTGATGGTGGTCTTTTGTGCGGCTGTAAATCTCAGTTTGGCGATGCTTGTTTCCTGTTCCGAACCGAATGTGATCTCTTCGAGATTTGTGAAATTATAATATGTGATCTCATTCTCGATGGTATTCTGCATCAAGCCTGATATGTCTTTGTCGGTCTTGCTCCTCGCATTAGCGAGATCAGGATCATCTCCATATCCTTCAAAATTGTAATTGTTCAAACTGAATGACAGAGCCATTACACAGCCTGTAGCATTTCCTGATATGCCACCTGTGAATTCTATCTCATCTCCAAGATCAAAAATCGGATCACGAGCAGAATTCATGTAGAATGGAGTGTACTGAATCTGTGCAACAGCATCCAATACCGCTCTTCTTCTTCGCTCGATTGCACTTGTCGATCCTGTCTGCAACAATGGATTTGCTCCCATGTTCATGGTAAGACCATCATCTACTTCGAGACCATAATATCTCGTCATTTGTGTGTCGATATCAACAAATGAAACTCCTGTCCATTTGGTCGTATATCCTGAAAATACGACATCGGCATCTCTGTGTTCTTCATCAACCTCGACATCATTGGGAATGCCCATCTTTCGCAATACGATATTGCCTTCTCTGTCGGCACAGGCAAAGCATCCACAGGTTTGAGCGATCCAATATAGAAAATCTCTGCAAGTTTCGATATCATTCCCTGTATGCAGACCAAGATATTCTGTGCCATTAGGAAGAGCCTCTATCTCTTCCTGTGTCTGTCCTAATGTAATTCCGCATCTTGTCGATATATATGTCAGGAAGGAATATATTGTGCCATCAGATTGGTCAATTCTGAAACTCTTATCGAGTTTCTTCATGTTGTCATATCCTGTTACAGATATTCCTTGTTTGCTTATCTTCGGAGCATCCAATGTATATACACCAATAGGAACATCAACCCATATAGACTCTTCTCCTTCTTCTTCCACATAAAGACCGATATAAACAGAAACAACACTATCCTTGTATGCTGTTCTTGCAACCTTATTCAGAAATGAAGGAACAAATGTCATTTCAATCTCACCAAGATATACTCCTCCGATCTTGGTATTGCTCTCTTCTGTTGCTCTTGCAGAAATGGAAAATGAGCCTGAAACAACATCCGCACCTGTGAAAGCAACAGAGCCGATTGTACCTGTCAGCCTTCTCCGTGTGCCTCGCTTCATCATCTGTTCGATGTAGGCTTCACTTACCGAATACATCAGAATTCCTCCAATGTGAAATTAACTTGCCAAACTCCATTAACCAAATCGAGATCGGCAGATTTCTCTTTGAGCGAATAACTCATTGTGCCTGCTCCAATCCTTACATCAATTGTATCATAATCATCTGTTGCAGGATTATATATCTTTGCCTCAAATTCATCGAGATCGGCAAGAGCAAGAAGACCTGCAAGAAGAGGCTGAAGACAGGTTACGGAAACCGATATAGATTGCCTTCCTTTCCTTGTTACAACATCTTCCTGTGTGCCTGCTTCTGTCTCATGTGTGGTTACATAATCATTCCGTGTGATTCCCCATGTCTTGAAATATTGGTATTCGACATTATTTAGAGTTATCGGATAATTCTTCTGTAATCCTGTCGGTCTTGGATCGTCATTTACGATGTTCTCTGCCATATTACCTTCCTCCTGAAATCACAGCACTTCTTGCGTTAGCCGTAACGATCTGCTGGTCTATCTTCTTGCTTCCGATGTAAACAGGAACAACAAATTCCATGTTTCTCATCTTGGCATCTACCACAGCACCAATATCTCTCAATAATTGGTCATGTCCATAGATCATTTCTTTACCTGTCTCTCCTGCTCCAAGAAGCCTTCCTGCTGATGCTCCAAAGATTGTTGCATCATCTAACAGGTAAGGAGTATTCATAGCCTTTGCATACCATTCTACGCTGATTTTGGGCATACTGAAATTCATCGGATCAAGATTGAAATCTCCTGTTATGGAGAAGTGAGGTAATTTCAGATCAGGCAATTTCCATTCGAATTTGAAGAGACCTTTGAGAAATTCAATGGCATTGGAAACTGTGGTCTTTACTGTCTCAAAGATGTTATAAAATTTGTCCTTTACATTGTCGAGACCGCTCTGTACTTTGCTCTTGATATTCTCGATTCCATTACCAAAGAATTCTCCGATATTAGAGAAGAATCCTATTACCTTTGAGAGTATGTTTTTGCCGCCATCTACGAGCCATGCAATTACATCTGATCCCCATTGTCCAAGAGAAGTAAAGACAGCAGAAAGACTACTGAAAATCTCTTCCTTGCTCATGCCCATGAGACCACCAATTACCTCTAAGACCATGACTCCCAAAGCACCAAGTAATTCAAAAAGAGTTTCCAAAATCAAAGGGAAATTCTGTATCAAAGCCATCGTCAGATTTACTGTAATTATAGGGATTACAGACACCAAATCGGGAATGGCTGAAATCAAGCCTTCTGCCACAGCCATGATGAGAGTTATGGCAGAATTTATCAAAAGACCGATATTTTCTGCATTGGTGAGAGTTTTTACAATTTCTACCACCACCTGTACAATGGCAGGAATCAAAATTGGTAAGGATTTCGATAATCCGTCTGCCAATTTCTTGATTACATTGACAGCCGCCTGAGTAAATTTAGCCGCCTGTGCAGGATCGATTACCTTCTGCACAAATACATCCACAATCTTGGTAATGGCATCGATTATCATATCGGCATTAGAAATCAAGGCATCTACAAGCATTCCAAAAGCATCCAAACCGCTTTCAATCAAGGTTGGTGCATTTTCGATTACCGCAACAGCCAATGAGGACAGGATAGAGCCGCCAATCTGTATGAATTGAGGCAAAACTGTGGAGAGATTGGAAGCAAATTCGCTTACACCTTCACTTATCATCCCCATGCCGCCTTCATCGCCTGCGAATACCGCAGAAAGACCATTTACAACTGTTGTTACGGAAGGCATAAATTGAGACAGCATATTGTTCTTGAATCCTGTCATTGTGGCATCAAGAGTAGTCAGGGAATCCTTGAATCCTGCCGAAGCCTTGACAGCCTCTTCAGACATGACCATGCCGTATTCTTCTGCCGTATTCATCAACTCTTTTGTCTCTTCGGTTGTCATGTTGAAGAGAGGAGTCAATTCTTGTCCTGATCTTCCAAAGACATCATTCGCTAATGCCGCTCTCTCTGTCGAGTCTGCCATCTGCTGAAATCCGTAGATTGCCTGCTCAAATACCTCTTCTCTCGACATATTCTGTATGTCTTCAAAGGACATTCCCAATTGCTCAAACATGGCAATGGCATCCTCTGATCCATTCTTGGCATCATCCAATTTATTGGTGAGAGTCTTCATACCAATAGACATATTGCTCATGGATGTGCCTGCGATATTCAAGGCATAATCGAATTTCTGATAATTCTCTGCGGAAATTCCAAGCCTCTGACTCTGCTTATCTATTTCATCCCCGAAATTGCTTGTCTCTACAAGACTATTGGCAAAGGATGTGGAAAGACCGACAACAGCCGCTCCTGTTGCCGCTATAGCCGCCGCTCCAACCTTCGCTCCTGTGGCAACTACTCCACTAAGTTTCTTACCGAAAGAAGAGCCTTTCTCTTCTGATTTGTCCAAGCCTTCATCATAGGATGATGTGTCAAGGCTCAATGTAGCAAAGAGATCAAATACATTCATATCTATTTCCTCCGAAGCGAATCAAATCTGTGGATAATCTCCTCCGATGTTTCTTGTGGCTTAACTGTCCGTTTATTCGGTCTAATCATCTCGGAATATCTCGGCATTTCAATCTCGCCTCTTGTTATCATGTTAAAAAAGAGAGTCAAAGAATCGGAGACATAATTTCGATAAGCCTCTTCCCTTTGACTCTCTATCTTTTTAGCCAAGCAATATCTGATAAAAGGTTTTAATTCCCTTTTGCCTCTGTACTCTCCATAGCAGGAGAAGAAGAGGCTAATGATGTCAATTTGCTCTTCTCCTGCGAGCGAAAAAGGCTCTGTACTTCGGGATCATTTACGAGATCGAGAATCTGCATAGGAAGAGTGAAAAGATTTACTGTTTCCTCGTATTCCTCGACAGGCTGATTTTCAAGCCTTGCAAGAATCTGAATCAATTCCTTCTTATGATTCTTGATGGCAGGCTTGATGAATTTCATCGCAGGAGTGTTCTCCTGTTTTGCCAACTCCTGAATCTCCTTATCAGAGATAATCATTGCCAAAGGCTCGATAATGTCAGCCAAGACATCAAGAGCCTCCTCTCCTTTGTAATCAGATAACTTCATGGTTTAGCCTTCACTTTCTGCTTCTGTAACTGTGAGAATACAGGTTGCGATCTCTGTCTCTCCGCTCTTTGTTGCTGTTGCGATAATAACGCATGAGCCTGCATCAACACCTGTTACAAGACCTGTAGATGCTCCTACTGTTGCAACTGATGTATCGGATGATTCCCATGTAACTGTCGCACCTGTTGTTGCTGTAGCCGTGAGAGAAAGAGTTTTTCCTTCCTCTACTGATGCTCTGCTTCTGTCGAGTACAATAGAGAGTGTATCATCCTCGCCTGATCCAAGATAGAATTCGGCAGGGATTACATCCTGTGCATAGATGGATGTATGTCCTGTAAGAGTAAGAGAGATATTACCCTTGCCCTTATCGGTTGTCTTGATTGAGAATCCATCTGTAGAAAGAGCATTGGAAACCTTGACAGCAATGTAGCCATTGTTGGAAAGATCGCCAATCCACCAAATCGTTGAGAAATCGGTTGTTTTGACATCCTTACGAGGCTTGATTGCACCTGTGTTGCTGTCTTTGTCAGCCGCTCCAAGCATATACATGAGCAAATCTTCATTGATGTTCAATGCTGTGGTAGAGATCGTAACTTCATCATTATCGGTCTTTCTCTTTAATTCCATTGTGTTCTTCGGGCAATTGTCGATATCTGATCCGAAATCTTCGTATGTAGGCTTTACAGAGACAGTAATGCCGCCTGTCGTAGCCGTAATCATGTCGGAATCAGCGAATGTGCCTGTAGAAACATCGAAATCCTTAACGAGTATTCCTGCATTGATCTGCAATTCATCGAATGTACTCTGTGGAATCTTCGTAAATTTCATATTTACTTTTTCCTTTCTTTAGTTTTCTGTGAAGAATTCTATCCCAAGATTGAGAATGACTCTTCGAATATTTGTATCAGCATCCTCTAATTGATGCTGTGCGAATGGTGAGCCTTTGGTAATGAACATTCTGCCATTATCAAGTTTGATTGTGTCCATCTGCTGAATGTAAGCAGAGATAGTATTTGTGAGCAAATCTGCTCTCTCCCAAGATGTGTTTCTGTCGTAGATGGAGGCTGTAGGGAATACAGGATGGTCGATATCATCGGTAATAACCTGATATGCAATATACGGATATTTCTTCAGGCTCGTACCTTTGATGATCTCCTCGATCACATCATCTGTCGGCACAGAATTCTCTTCAAATGCCAATACTCCAAATCTGCTCCAAAACTCGCTGTATGCCTGTTGCTTATTCATCCTGAGTAATTTCCCATTCTTCTGCTTCAACCGCTCTTAAATCTAATCCTGCTGAGTTTGGTGTGCGTTTATCATCGCCATCGGAGGTAATGCGGAAATATTTACCATCACTATCTCTTTTTACAATATCAGGGAATCTCAAAATAACCGATTTCTTCGTATAGAGAGTATATCTGTTATTGATTCCCTGCTGTGAGGCAATTCTCGCTTCTGTGGAAGTATTAAATGAATAGGCAACAAGAATCTCTGCTCCTGTCTTATATGTGGTCTTGACACCACCATATCCATCAGGAGTAGTTGTTTTATCGATGATGTAGGATTTCTCCATTGCTTCCTCGACCAACATCAGTTTCTTGCTCCTCTCATTTTTCTATACTTATTCAGCCTGCCGCCAAAGACATCCTGCCATGATACATTGCTTCCGCTATTGGCATTTCCGCTTCCGCTCTTGCTGTAGGAATATCCTGCAAATGATTCCGAATTGAATGGAGACATTGCAGAAGATGTTGCTCCTCCGTAGGCTGTCTGCCATTCCTTGATATCAGAGGCTATGGCGATAACTGTCGCAGGAACAGCCATCGCCCATATTTCGCCTTTGAATGTTTCATCGGTCATAGCCGATGCAGGATATTTATGAACACCATCATTGAATATTGATCCGACAATTCGGAAATACTGTCCATTCTTCAGATCATCTTCGGTAATCGTACCGCCTGAGATGATGAATGTACCTTTTATCTTCTCATCAACAAAATAATTGTTGAGATAATCACAAATTTCGGTCAATATCAATTCCATAATCAATTACCCTGAATAGTCATAATCTTCACCTTTAACCTTCTGCCTCTTCAGGCTCTTCGAGAACCAAGCCATTGAGATGCAGAATCTGAAGATGCTTATGATCTGCATTACTCTGAATGAGTTTGATAACCTGATTCTGCGGATCGGTAATCTTGAAGACACCATTTCTATCTGTATCATCGATGCACTCGATCAAATCCATGCCTGTCGAGGAAGGAACAAGACCAACCTTCAAGGATGTAACTGTCTGTGCAGGATCACTCCATTTCAGAGCGAGGAAATAGCCATCGCCTGCCAATGTACCTGAAGGAGAGAGACCACCTTCGATAAACTTCAATGAACCGCTTACTACTCCGTTAGAAACCGAGACATCACTTTGGAAATCTTCAGGTTTGTAGTCTGTCCACGGATATGTTGCCTCATCAGCATCAGACTCTACTGTGAGGCTTACGAGGGGTTTGCATCGATCTCTCCGACAATGACACCATCGAGTCTCTCAGCGAAGAGTGTGATACCACAGATAGCAACTGTCTCTTCCTGCATTCTTGTATAGTTGCCATCCTCATGGATTCCAACCATACCTGTCTCTGCATCGGTTGTGAAATCGAAAGCATCGCCAAGACCATTTGCCTCTGCTACATTGATGTAGTAAGCAACAATGTTCTCTGCGGCTGTAGCATAGAAATCGCCCTGTGAAATAGCACCTGTCATGATAACTGTGCCGAGACCGAGGAAATTCTCGATATAAGACATACCGAATGCTTCCTGTACTGTGATATTAGCATTGCCGAGATAATCGGAAACATCCATAGGATTTACAAAGTAAACTCCCTGAATGGCATCATCTTCGAAAAGAACCTGAAGTTTGCCCCATGCGTTAGCAAGAGCCTTCTGAAGATTTGTGCCTGTTGCTGTAGCCGTACCTGTGCCGAGGAATGTAACAAACTGTGAGCGAATGCCCTTCTGAATGTCGAGGAGCATCTTCTTGTTTGTATCATTAACAGCCTGATCGTAGCCACCTTTAAGGATAGCCTCTGCTGTTGTAGCCTTTCTCCATTTGGAGAGTGTAGCCTCTGCAACTGTGGTGTAAGTTGTAGCATACTGTGAAAGAGGAATGATATCTCCTTCTGCTACACTACCATTCTGTAATGTGCCTGTTACCTTCAGAACCTTTAATGCTGTGCCTGCCGTTACAGGAATCTTTCTTGTAACACCAAGCATCTTCAGAAGATTCTGTACATTCTCGCCAAACAACTGAGCGAAATCTAACTCACGAACCTTTGCGATCTGAGCCTTTTTGATTACATTAGACTCAGCATCCGTAACTACATTTGCCATGATCGTTTCTCCTTTATAGAATTATGAATTTGAATTGTCGGGAAGACCAAATAATGTCGGATTTTCGAGCATTGCCTTCTGCCTTGCGGCTGTGTCAGGAATCGCTCTGATCTGCTCCTTCGTCATAGTAGTCTTTCCTGTGCTTGTAGGAGGATTAGCCGATGGAACACCTTCGGTTGTCTTGACAGCGATGAAATCGCTCCATTCTTTCTTCAGGCTTTCCTTCAATGTCTCCTCATCCTTGATTCCGTCTTCGGTCAATTCGATGCCGTTAATATCGGAAACTTTCAAAACAGAATCAATTCTCTTATCGGGAATACCGATATCTTTGAGAATGTGTCTGAATGCGGATTCCTTCTTGGCTGTGGTCTGTTTGCTTTCGACATCTGCCTTGAAATCATCGTATTCCTTCTGTAATGCCTCGAATTTGTCCTTGTACGGATCAATGCCTGCAACCTGTTCTTTGAGAGTCTTTAACTCCTTTTCCATGTCGGGCATTTTTGCAACATCTTCTTTAAGTTTGTCTCGCTCATCCTTGATCTCTGTGAGAACCTCATTGTGCTTCTCTACGATCAGATCAATCTTGTCCTCTTCGATGCCAATGGATGCCAAAAACTTTCTTGTCAATGATGCCATAAGATTCTCCTTTGCTTCGGTAAATAATGCTTCATTTATTTGAATCTATTTTCATATATATCACAAATGAAAATCAATTTCAACCAAGTGAAAGTGAAAATGATGAATAAACGAAAACGGATGCCTTTCGACATCCGCAATCGCATCTTCCCAAGACGGAGGTAAAAACACCAAAATTCATACAACAAGATCAGGATATCATTGTTTGAGATATCTTTCAAGCATATCCTTGTATTCTGCCTGATGTGCCGTAACACCAAACTGAAGGAAATGCCTTGCAGGAACACCTGATGTATAATGCCATACACCATCCTCATCCTGAAACATCCACGGAGTCTTCCTGCCTGACGGATTATATTTACCTGTGCCGAATTCGTGATAGATTGCATATTCGACATTTGTACCGATATATACGGCATTCTCTTCCTCTACAACAACCGATGAAATGCTGTTTTTGAGCCTTCCTGTGTTTACAGGCACTTTGTTGGCGGCTGTGGATGCCGCATCCTCTCCGACAGCCTTCAGCCAATCATATATCTGCTCCTTTGCGGCATTGGCAACCTCTTCCTTGTGATCGTCAAATGTTACATTGATTACCTGTGCCATAATCATTTCCTCCCTATTTGCTTCGCAACATATTCGGTCATAGACATGATCCTGTTATTCTTCTTCAGGACAACCAAGACACCATCAAATTCCATTTCATCATTATAGAAGATGTAGCAATCCTTTTCTTCTTCTGTCCTTGTTATCTTTCCAAGTAATTTCTCTGCCTTTTCTCTTGCCTCATCCATACTCTATCCTCTCTTCTTGCATATTCTTTCCAATATGTCCTGTGGAATGTTATTCCTTATTGCAAGAATATCTGTTCTTCTCAATTCTGTTTCAGCACATTTTGTTCGAGACAGATAGCCTTCAACATTGTCAAATATCATTCCGCTTTGAGCATCGATGATTTTAACTACTCCTCCGATGTTTTCGACATTTACCACATGAGAACCTCCTCCTTGTCTCCATGATACCTCCATTGTTGCTCTTGCTCCATCTCCCCAATCTGTCATTGCCCTGACAACAGAATTGGCTGTTGTCTTTGGAGATTGATTAAATGGATATTTATCTTGGGCATTTCTTGGATTATATTTCTCACCTGTGATATATGTGCCAAAACTCTCTCCGCTTCTAAATTGTGTCGATATATCAAAGACCGATTGAGTAGTTAGATATGAGCCATCAAAAGCCATTGCTTCAACATCATATCCTCTTCTGCCCAATTCATAACCGACAACACATCTCTGACAGTTATCTGTATATCCTGCTTCGAGGTAATGAGGATTAACTGTTTCTGCAAGAGTTTCAGGAGGAATCGGATCACCCTTCTCTCCGATAACTTCAATTGTGCTTGCAGGAAGATTATCGGGATTTGTGTCTGCCTGCTTCTCAACAGGCTTTTCTTCCTTTTCCTTCCCTTCGCTTCCCTTTGCTTCCGTTATCTTCTGTCTCTCTATCGGAGAAACAGCCTTCTCCTTGTTGGCTTGGAATGCCGCTTCCTTTGCATCCGTAACTTCCTTCACCTTTGTCCATGAATCAGGCTCATTCTCCTTCATGAATTGCTCATAGAGATCATCGTCTTTGGAATGGTCTATTCCCTGTAGTACAATAGATGATCTGCATCGGCAATTGTATATCTCTTCAGGATCGCCATCAGGATCGGCAGGACATTTCAGAGGATGCAGAAGAATGCCTACTCCAAAATATCCATTCTCATCTCTCTTCGTACCATCAAGCAGGATGTGGCTTTCTCTTGTCTTCTCATCGTGCATGGCAGACCATACTTCTTCGACAGGAATGCCTTTTTTGTGGAGATCATCCGCAGATTCCATCCTTCCAAGATTTTCTGCGTATGTCATGGATGTCCTTGCATTCCTTGTTGCCGCATTCTTGTCCATTCCTGTTACCCTGTTTAATCTGTCAGCAATCTTCGGAATGGATTCTCCCTTGATAATGCCTGTGGTGATTTCCCGATTGATGTGAGTCTTATTCCATTTCTCGTCTTCGGGAACATCAACCTCCTTCAGAAGATTCGGATTATCCTTGATTATCTTCTGTACCGATTCTGCGTTATATACTTGGAATGTGCCGATGCTCATGCCTGCATCATCGGCATACTTCCATCCAAGAGCCTGCCCGAAATTATATGACTCTGCCACAACCTTCGGTAATTCTCCGTTAATGACAGCCATAGCCGCTTTATCGGATCGAGTAAGGATATTTGTCATGGAATCTACTGTGGCTTTGTATCGGTCTGTCTGAAGCATCTGCTTGCTTGCCCATAACGAGTATTCAGATTGGGATATCTCGCCTGCATCCAATTTATCCTGCATCGCTCCCAACTGTTTCTCATAGGATTCGGTAAATTTCACCAATTGAGCATTCACTTCTTTTGCCGCATTAGAATAAAGAGAGGATATGTTCTTCTCTATCCTCTCTAATTCTTCATCCATATGCTCGGACATCCAATCCGAATTATAATTCTTCTTCGCCATCGGTCTCCTCTGCCTGTCCTGTGCCGCCTGTCATTCTCTGAATATCCACAGCCGCTTTCTGATCGAGCATATCCTGTACCTTATCCTTGTCTCCCAAGAGAGTCATTATCTTCTCTGTTACATACTCATCATCGAGGTAAAGAGCAGAATTGACTATGGTGGTGATATCCTCTGTCTTATTGACGATGATAGACCTTGTGTATGTAGGCTCATCATCTACTCCTGCTACAATGAGAAGCCTCTGAATGAAATCCGATATCTCTGCCTCGAAAGCATCTAACTTCTCGTTGAGAGGCTCGTATGCCGCTTCTATCTGTGTTGCCGTTACCGCACCATTGGCAATGTCGTATGTATTCAATGCCATAGCATCCTTGTACAATTGCTTCTCTAATCGGTCAAGCAGGACATCTCTGCTCTGATACGGAACATCTATTGCTGTAGGAGTTACAGTTTGGTCTCCATCCAACTGTGCCGCATGAATCTTTCTCATCTTGTCGATAAACTGTACCAAATCGACATCATCCATTCCGCCTGCATTTGTGATTGCCCAATATATTAGGGAAGCATCATCGACATCATTGCAGAATTTGGCATTTATAAGATCATAGGCATCGAGTGTTGCTCTGATCGGCAATAACTCGCTCTGCTTCATCTCATTGCTCCAACAAGGCACAACAGGGAATGACGGATAATTACGGAATTCGTATATCTCTTCCCCAAATGCTTCTGTTGTCTGCTTCACTATAATGTATGGTCTCTTATCAGCCTTTACCATGCCTTCTGCATGATCCTTATCCCATTGATATTCGGTATATCCATCCAATTCGAAGAGTGTTGCTCGGAGAGGCTTCTTGGGATCGACCTGCCAAAACCTTACTCCTGCCTTCAAAGCACCATCTTCTTCATCGTAGAGAGGAGCAAATTCCGTTACCTTGTATATTTCGACCTTGCCATTGTTGAAGAAACCGAAGCAGACTCCTCCAACCTGTGCATTCCTGCCTGCCTTGATGATCTTCCTGTCGAAATCATCGCCAAGAGCCTTCGCTCCTGTGTCATTCTTCCATGTGATACCATTTCCAAGCAATGTAGAATTTGCCTGCATGACATCCCTGTAGAAGAAGCGATTCGCTATCTTATGATTGGCAGAGAAGTAATCAGGAACAGCCTGTCCTCTTGCATTGTACAGGAGTTTCTCATATCTCTTGATGGTGGTATTCTGTCCTGCAAAATATGCCTCGCCATCAATTGCCTGTCTGTAGATATCGGAAGCCTTGTGTTCGGTTATCAACTGTTTCACGAAAGCCATTCGCTGTAATTCGCTCTGATCTGCAACCTTCAGCCAATCTTGATATGTCTTCATAGGATTTCCTCCTTATTTTTCTCCATAGGCACATTTTACCATAATTGTCAAGCATTCAATACCCAAATGAAGAGACAGAGCCATCATCTTTCCTCGGATGCAGGATTCTCATCATACAGGCAAGTGAGTCAGGAGCATCATCATGCTCGGCATATTCATTGTATTCGAGGATTTGGTCTATATACTCATCATCTGTACCCTTCACGAAGACCACATTGCTCCAATCTCCTTTGAGATGCGTAACGATCTTGATGTACTTATTCATGGTCTCGGAGTATGTTATGACTCGCTCTCCCTTCTCCCGAAGAGCCTTTGCAAGATATCCCTTATCTCCGTTAGTCTCACAGTATATCTTGCCTGCAAGAAGCCTCTGCCTGTCTGCTATGATCTGATCCATAACCTCATCGACAGCCTTCTGCCACAGCCTGCCATATACATAGTATTTGCCTTCCTTCTTCTTGACGATGGTGAATGCTGTGTAATCCTCGCCTCCGTATGCCGCATCAATGTGGCAGAAATTGGCATTGATTACATTCTCTACATCGGCATCTGTCTCGGCATTGTCGAAGATAACATCCTCGGAGGCAATGTGCCTCAATTCGTAATTGGCGGCAAACAGGCTTGGAGACATCTGTGCCTTTATCTGCTCTATCTCTGCTTCCGATATCAAGCCTGTGTCTTTCCATGTGTATAGATGAGGCTTCGCCATCAGAGATGAGGCATCATCCTTGTGCCACGGAGTAAGAGTGTTTACCATCTTGCCGCCTCGATTCAGGACATTCCTCAATTCCTGATATACTGTCTTGGTATGCTCTCTTTCTGCTCTGCTTATTCGGTCTTTTACATTGATAATATCATCATCGAATATCCTGTCGAAATGTCTTCCTGTGAGGTTGCTGTTGGCAGAGATAGCAACAGTTTGAGATGTGCCTTTGGCATCCACGATGAGATTGGTGGACAATTCTGTGGCATTGGAAACAAGCAATTTCAGGTTGATGCCGTAGATGGCATTCACAAACACCTGTGTCTGTGGTGCTTCAAGAATCTTCCTCGCCTGATTAATGATCTCCTTGACATCATCATCGGTCTTTCTCATGAACAATGTCCTCAATGTCGGAAGCAAGAGCATAGTCTCAACAATAGCAATAGACACACAGGTTGTCTTGTAAGAGCCTCTGTGTGCCTCTAAAGTGAAATCCTCTTTGCCCAAGACCATTTCCCTTATCCAATCATTGTGGATGTCTGTAAGCCTGTCAAAGCCTAATAGATGGGCATACTTGGCAGGCTTGTCTCGGAGGAATTCAACAGCCTGTTTCTGTGTCAGCATCGTCTTCTCCAAGAACCATTGCTTCAACCTCGTCAATGGTCTTCTGATCTACTTCGGCAAGCATAACCTTGTCTATCGGTTTCTGTCCTGCCGTATCACGCACCAATTCAAAGGCTTTGAGATCGCCTCTCTGTGCCTTCTGAAATACTGTCAGAGCGAGAGTCTCTGCTCCTGAAGCCTTCTTTCCGTCTTTGGTCTTAAACTGTTGATCGAGCAAAGCCTCGAAGCATTCACGAAGCATTTTCTTGTTCCTGCGAGCCTTGCCTGAAGCGATTCCTCCCTTTCTGCCTCTTTCCGATGCTTCTTCTTTGCTTTGAACAGGCTTTAAATTGTTGGGATTTCCTTTCTTATTACTCTTCTTCTCCTGTTCCATCGATAGCCTCCCATTGTGGTAAATCCCAATCAAGACCGAATCGGTCAATGATTGTCCTGAAATCTTCGATATCGTGTGGTCTTATGGAATAAGCCTCCGAACCATCATTCCTGTACTCAATGCCTACATGGAGCAATTCATGGAATATGAGAATCTTCATCTGTTCTTCCGTGAATGCGACCACATTAGGCTCATAGATGGTAATGGTGAAATCCGCAGGGATCGCCCATTTGTATTTATCGGGAATCTTCTCGCATTCTCCGCACACAGCCTTGCCTTTGGATTTCTTCTCCTTATCGGAGGAGAGATATACAATGGTTGCATCGCTGTGCCTAATATCCGTGAGAAGAATCTCATCATGTATCAGTTTGGCGGCAATCTCTGAGTATTCCTCGCTCATTGTCCTGTGTTCTCTGTTGTCTTCGCTCATAGGCTGTACCTCCTTCTATAGATTATAACTTCGGATATCCTCTATCACAATCTCTGTCCTCGGATTATCGTTATCCACGAAGACTCTTGATCCGTCATGAGAGTAGATTATCTTGAAATTATCATCTGCAAGGATTTTGTACTTTACAAGGATATCATCAACCGCTTCGAGAAGGTTTGTTAAATCGCACCTGATGGCATTCTTCCGATAAAACAGACATTTTACCTGTACAGGAACAGAAATAGGCTCGGATGGCTTCCTGCTGAGAAACCATCCTGCCTGCTGTTCGTATTGCTTGTAGGCATCATTCTGTACCACCATCAATGAGCCTGTCCTTTTGTTCTTGATGATTTTCTGATTGTTCTTTTTTGTCTTGGGATTTAGAGGAATCATTGCCTGATACAGAATCATTCATGTTCTCCTTCTTCATGATATATTTTACATTTGCCATGTTAATGTATATTTCAGGAAACGCTATTGCTGTATTCGATATAGCATGGAAATTGATATCCTCATCGGTGTTGAATGTAAGATGTGATTTGTCAACAAAACAAAAATCATAATGATATTTGCTCATGATTGTTTCCTCCTGTGTTCTCCTAATAGGTTGGATTCATAAGGATGATATGTCTGCTCCTTTGAATGAATCCATTCGAATAATGATCGGAACAGAAAGAATATCAGCCTCATGGCTTCTGCCTCGGTTTATCCTTGTTGATCCATGCGATCATTACCAATGTTACGCAGATAATGGCTGTGATAATAACCGCATTACTCATCTTCATCCTCCTCGCATCCTTTGCAATCAACACCAAATCTCTTGCAGGAGACACAGCCGCTTTCCTGCTTGGCTATCCTGTAGCCTTCCTGTACTCCGCTATCGTAAATCTGCGTCAATGTGAGATTCTCGACATTATGATAATTGCCTTTCTCATCAATATAATTCTTAATTGGCTTCATTCTTTATCACCTTTCAAAATTCAACGATTCCGTGAATAACAACTCCATTTACTTCGTATGAATAAACCAAGCAATTTACATACCAATATATGCTCATTATTTATCACCTCTCATATCTGCACCGCAATCACAACAAAATTTTGGAAAATCAGGTTTATTATTAGCAATATAAGAATATCTGATTTCCGCACCGCATTTATTACATTTAATATTTCCATTACTTCCTTCTATCCATTCGCCTTGCGGTCTTTCGTGTTCTTTGCCCACTTTTACCCCTTTCAAGTAACCTTCTTCATATCCCGATTGATAGGCTTCTTGGTAGAATGGATATTCAACTGTCGGGGCATTGTCGATTTGATATAAAGGTACGCACAAGTCTGTTAATGCCCCGTTATGTATCTGACAAGGTATTGTACATTTTCTCAATTCGTCAGCATCAATTAACCGCATGATTTATCACCTTTCAAAAAATGTCTGTCTTTATTTATTTCAATATATGCCGTATCACTACTAACAACATCAGGGTCTTTTATCCACTCTTGCGTAAACTTTAATAAGCACTCCTCACAACAAGCGTCTCTGCTCTCCACACTTTCACAACTATCATTACCCCAATCTAAATGACCTGTTCTAATGTGATAATAGCGAGCAACTTTATTATTACCTATCCATTGTTCATACTTAAATTCTTTACCGCAAATATCACAAACACCAATTTCACTTTCTACTTCAACTACTTCTTTAAGCACTTTCTTTGTTATCTTCTTAATCATTCTTTATCACCTCTCATATCTGCACCGCAATTCGGGCAAAATTTATAGTATTTCTTTGATAAATAACAACACAATGAACACTCTCCCTTATCATCGTATGGAGAAGTGTTTGTCCATTCACCAGGCTGTCTTTCGTTCTTCCCCTCATCATATCCTGTTTGGTATGCTTCTTGATAAAATGGATATTCTTCTGTCGGGGCATTGTCGATAATATTAAGAATATGCCATATAGCACAATTTCCATTAGGTATATGATTTTCGTCATACTCCGTAATATTATTTGAACACTTACCGCAAATGTTAACTATTGTATTTTTCAATTCGTCTGCGTTAATCAATCGTGTCATTCTGCCCCACCTTTCCGCTTAAAGTATTTGCACTCACGACAACCTATCGTACATTCTCCTGCATATGGACAATAATCCTTTACCACTTGTTCATAAAGATAGCAATTAGGGCATATCCATTTGCCTTGCGGTCTTTCTGATAACTTTATGCCTTGGTCAACTCCGTCTTTAAAGCCATCGTTATACGCTTTATACTCTGCTTTTGTAGTTTCAATTGTCGGAGCATTGTCAATTATGTCAAACACACTATCACGACAATTTTCGTCAAAGTTCATTTGCTCGTCTAATGCCTTTTTCAATTCATCAGCATCTATAGGTCTCATTCTTCTTTACCTCTCACATCAGTATTTGCTTCGTTGATATTAAAATGTTCCGCAGGATCGCTTTGAAGATATTCAACCGAATATGTCGAATAATATCCTGTCGGGAAGTACAGCACATCAGCATATTCCTCATAGAACAGATCAAGCCACCTTCCTGAAAATGCACCTGTGTCCTCTGCCACAAAAACCCTATCGAATTCCTCGATGTAGAACATCTCTCCGAAGGAATGATGCCTTCTGTCAATTGCACAGGTTGTAGGCTCATACATCCTGTCTTCGTAATCTGTCCTGTGGCATATCTCTCCGCTTGCTGTCTGCCATCCTGTCGGATAATTCTCTCCATTGTAGCCGCATTCCGATGGGCAATAGGCTGTGATAAAATACTCGCCTATGTATTCAAACTCGATGTAATCGGCTACAGGATGAATGCTGTCGAGCATCTCCCTGATCGGATTTATATTGTCGGTCTGTAACGATTGAGCCATAAACCCAATCGCCATGCAGAGACCGATCAATATCTGATTCATCTGATTCTCTCCCGAAGGATTTTCTTCTCTAATCCTTCCTGATAATCGAGGATCATATCAATTGCCGCCTGAAATCTCTTCCCTTCGATCTTTCTCGGTTTATTTGGTCGATTCTCTTTCAGAATTTTCTTTGCTTCGCCAATGGTCATGCTTTGTGAATCTCCTGATATACAATGTCTGCTCTGATTGCCCTTCTAACCGCTTCAGAGCGATTCTCCTGCCTTCCAAGCCATTTGATGATATCTTTATCATCTTTCGGATCGAGAAGCACAGAAAGCATTTTCTTGCGTTTCATGTACTTCTTCTGATATTGTGCCTGTTTTGCCACATTTCTGTGCATCTTAGAATCCTCCGAAAATAATGTCATTCGCAGATATCGGTTTGCTTATTGCTCCAAAATATCTTCCTCCGCAATCTCGGCAATATCTGCTCTTTGTCTGCTCGAATTTTCCGCAATTGGAGCAGGCATATCCTTTGATCTTCATTGATGTGGTCTTGGTATGGCTTTCAAATGTGCTTTCATTCCATTCTATGTCCATACTCATACCTCAAATGGCAGATTGCCTGTTTCTTCCTGCGGCTGATAATTGGAAGGAGTCTGCTGATTGTTGCTCTTCTTGGTCTCGATGAAATCGAATGTGTTTATGAGAACATCCATCACAAACTTCTTCTCTCCATTGCTCTCGTATGTCCGTGTGGTGAGGACACCTGTAATACCGATCCTATCTCCCTTGTGGAAATACTTGCCAATGTTCTCGGCTGTGGCATTCCATGCCGTACAGGGAATGAAATCCGCATTCTCCTTGTCTCTCTGTACCGCAACAGAAAATGAGCAGACCGATTTGCCCGAATTGGTCTTCTTTACCTCGATGTCCTTTGTGATCCTGCCGATAATGTTTACGCTGTTCATTTCTTTTCCTCCGAATTAACGATTTCCTGAAGTTTCTCAAATGCCAATGCTAGAACCGCTTCAACCTTGTAATCACCTTCATACTCATGGAACATTGATCCGATAGTTTCCCCAATCAAATCTCCATCTTTTCTTATAGCTTCCTCATCTAACTTAAAAAAGGGATTCATGTATTCTTCCTCCATTCTTTCTGAAACATTTCCTCAAATGCCTGATACATCTCTTCTTCTGTCGGATTTCCTCCGACAAGGCTTGTTACCTTTGCTCTCTTCTCCTGCTCTGCCGCTTCTCTCTCGGCATCGCTGAAGTATATATTGAAATCTGCCATGCCGTACCTCCTTACTTGATCGTAATGGTGGTGTTGATTACAACAGCCGCTCCTGCAACATCCTGACCATCCTCGATAGCCTTCTTGATGGCTGTCTTATCAGGATTCTTCTCGACCTTCGTTATCATGAATTCATCGGGAATCTTCTCCGCATCAATGATCTCCGTCTTCTTGTTGTCTCTCAAAACAGCCTCAAATCTCGAAGAGGATATCTTCTTGTTTCCGTCTTCCTTCATCGCATTGATGAGGATGCCCTTCAATCGCTCACATTTCTTCTCTAACCGCTTCCTGCGGTCTGCGAGAGTAATTTCCTCTGCCTTGATAGCCGAAGCCTCTACAGCGAGATTTTTGGCATACAGAGCAATGTTCTCCAATTTGGTCTCCCTTGCCTCCTGAAGCTCATGCAATTCGGTAAGATCAATCTCACCTACCTCACCATTCTCATCTGCCGCATCCATGATGCCATCGATGATTGCCTTGATCCTTGCATCGATTTCGTATAAAGACATGCCTTCCATATTAAGCCTCCTTTTTGTATAAGAATTCGGGATATAATGGGTAAATTGGTTCATCAGGTACTTTTGTTCTCTTTGATTTGGATTTAGTCATGTATTTGTAGATTGCAAATTGGCATCTCATAACCTCTTCTACAGAAGTATGATGTACTGAAAAACCTTCGAGAAGATAATTCCTGTAGGCTATGATCGGGAAATCCTCTGCACTTTCGCTCATTCCTGTTCCAAGCACAGAATAGAAATGCTGAAGGTTATTCATATCAACACCTGCACAATATGCTGTGAACATTCCTATTTTTACAATGGCTAATCCTGTTTTTGCAAATGTCTGTTGAGAAATGCCATCAAAAAAAGGTGTAAAAATGTCATGATTATCATAAATAAAATCTCTCACTTCTGAAAATGTTACTTTTCTCTGCCTATTGCTTTTCAACACAAAGAATCTAATAACCGCTTGTGCGGCTGTACTCATGTACACCTTTTCTAAATCATTGCATGATATTTTCATTTGGTCTGAAACTGTTCTCGCTCTTCCTACATCATATATGCCTTCAGGAGCAACATTGCGGCATACCCACATCTTAATAGGAATTCCTGATTTAACAATAGCCGCCATTCTGTGCTGTCCATCTCGGAGAATGCCATTGGAATCTAATGCAATAGGTGATGATACATTTTCCTGCCAATTTCCTGCAAGCATATCTTTAGAATATGCAATTACTGTTGCTTCACTTAATCTTCGATTTGTTTCTGTCGTTGAGAGAAGAGCCTTTGCTCTATCGGGTGTGATCTTTTCGTAATTCATTGTCATTTTTGTATTCATTTGTGTTTCCTCCTTGATTAGTGATTTCTGTAGTAGTCATGATAGATGGCTTCTTCTTCCATCCTCTGTTTTCTTCTCTTGCCCTGAAGGAGAGGCTCTTGCTCCTGCACCTTCCTTCTCGCTCTCGTAATGGATTCATAAGACGGAATCTTCCTGTCCTTTGCCGTAGAGCATACCTCGTAGAATGTCTCCATAGGCGAAACGATCATAAACTTTGCGAGGAATGCTCCATACAGGAGCATATCATCATCTCTTGTCTTCGGATTCTCGATGAGAATCTGCTTTACTGTGCTGTAATAATTCTTCATGGTTTAGCCTCCTATCAGGTTTCTCGCATATACCAATGCGATTGCAAAATCATCATCTGTGCTGTTGTTGTTCAATCCGCAAGCCTGCACTACAATATTAGGGTCGATATTGTTCTCTTTCAGGAATTTTCGGAGTGCTACTCTATTGTCTTCCTTTCTTGCCGCTTTTGCTCCCATCGTGAATACGACATTCTTTGTGTTGTCATTGACGATTGATAACGCTGTAATCTTCTTATCCTTGATGGTGATATCCTTAACCGAGAATTTATCATAGCAGACGAGCTTTCCATCATTCCTCTTGGTTATCTTACAATCGGATGCAGAAACCCAAATAAAAGGTGCTGTATAAAGCTCTCTGCCAATTCCCCAATTAAAGCAGGCTCTCTTGAATGAATCTGATGCCAAGCCTTTTACCGCTTCGGTATTGGATTCTGTACCTACATCTTCCTTGCTTATCCACATCTGCTTCTCATCGTCAAATATTGAAACTGTGCAATTCGCATTATCTCGGCTGTGTGTTCTCTGCCAATTAAATGCTCCTACTGTCTCATCAAGGATGTTCATATCGCATCTTGCATCCTTGTAGAGAAGGAGTGATAATCCTTTCTCGCTGATTTGAGCAATCCTGCAATCAATCTCATCAGATCTCAAATCTCTGAATGATAATTTACCCATGTGTGTTCCTCCTTCTTGGTTTTGATTAGCTCATCATAAGAGCAAATCTATTATGATGATATTCTTTTGTTCCTGATTTGTCAATCCTCAATTTCATTCGGATATCCTAATCCTACGAATTCGCACAATGCCTCTAATTTGCTCTCTGTGGCTTTCTCTGCTTCAGGAGAGGTAATTTGCTTATTCCCATCCTGCAAGCGATTACAGGCTATCTCTGTGTCCTTATAGACTATCTCCGCTCTTACGATGTTCTCCCTGATCTCTGATGGAGCAGGAAAAAACTTCTTTGTTGCCATGTGAAGCCTTGCCGATTTCATTGCCGATTCAGCAGAATAGTCTCCAAGAGTCATGTACCAAGCATTCATCAAAGCCTCTGCATTGTCTATCCTGACATTAGGATATGCTGATCGGAGAATTGCCAATATCTGTGCTGTCTCTTTCTTATTCATCTTCATCCTCCATGTTGTTCAAAAGATCAAGAAACTCATTTCCTGATGTTCTATGATAACTCTGAGAAGAATTGATAGGATGTCCATTACTGTGCTTTTCCCATGTGATTACCTTTTGCTTCCAATTTCGAACAGGATTTCCCTTTGCATCTTTCCATCCTCCTGCCTGATAGTATTCAAAGAATTGTCGAGGATCGATGTCATTTCCTCTCTCATCGCAATATTCCTGTACCTGTTCCAATGTCGGAGGAATAAATCGGGTTTTCTTTGGTTTACTTTCTTTACTATCTAACTCTTTCTCTTTCTCTTTCTCTATCTCTATACTCTTACTCTCGTTATTATTCGTAACGCTATCCGTTATTTTTGCGTTATTATTCGTAACGCTATCCTCTAAAGCAATGGCTTTCTCGGTCTTTTTTCTGTCTCTGAATCGCTGTTGCCTCTTGGCATTGTCATTGTCTGCCGCACATCCGATCATCTTCATTGTCTCGGTCATAAAGATTGTTCCATCATCGATGATCTCTATCATTTCCAATTTGGTAAAGATATCCATTGCCGCTCTCACGATGTCGATATTGGTATTGGTTATCGTAGCAAGCATCTGCTCGTTATAGGGAATGGTGTCAGAAAATCGCAATTTGCCTTCGTGATCCACGGATTCCACCAACATCTTCAGGTAAAACAGGATGTAATCCTTGCCATTCGGCAAATCCTCTACGATCCTGATGTCATGCCTCTTGAAGAAATCTCTCTTCAGTTTAAGCCAATAAAACTTTTTACTGTCCATGTATAAGCCTCCTTCTTGGTTTGGGATTCTTTAAGCATATACTTATCGAATCGGTCTTTCAACATATTCCCATGCACCATCTTTGTTTTTGTTGATGGTGATTATGGTATCAATGCCGCCATGATCCTCATTTGTACGAGCATGGAAGTTTCCTCCGATTGCCGCAGGCTCATTTTTGATGTATTCTTCGAGTTTACCGATATATTCTGAAGTATGGTCGATTCCGTAGATGAATCCTTCTCCACCATTGGTCTCTCTTTCTCCGAACATGGTATGGGTTTCCTGAATGAATCTAATCAGATCGGATGTGGTGTTGAATGTCATGGTGTTGTCCTCCTTATACTCCAAAGAAAAGCCTTGCAATCTCGCATCCATCTATACAACATCTATCCGCAGGCTCGCCATCCAAATCCGTATAAATATAAGCCTTACCGCATACTGTCTTGATGTAATATTCGTAATCCTCAAAGCAATCAGGAATCTGATAAAGATATCCGTAAGGATTTCCGATCCATCTCTTTGTATCATCATCCTTGTACTCTCTCGGTAACGCTAACTTGTTATAGGCATCTGTACCGATAGCCGCTTCTACCATCTGATTGTACTTCTGTACCTGTTCTCTTGTGATTATCTTTTTCATGTGTCTATCCTCCTTTGGTTTAATGGGAGGAGGATTACCTCCTCCCTGTCGGTCTTGTCATACCTTATATTCGATCTGATGTGTCAATTCGAAATTGCCTTCCTCATTGATCCTTCCCTGCCAATCTCTTACAATTCCTGTCTCGTAATCGATCTCTCTGCCATCCTGCATCTTGTGGATCATCTGCCAATCTTTCTTTCCCTTATAGTTAGCAGGATAACAATGGAATTCGTTGATGTAATTTTCGATCTGCTCTTTCTCTGTGTAGATGTCATTCTTGGTAAATGTTGCTACAAATCTATGATCGGGAGCATAATATGCTCGAAGGCAAGCACCACACATTACATGATATTTGCCATATTCAAACCATACATCGCATTTGTCGTATGCTCTTAATGTGTTTCTAACCTCTTCCTGAATCTCGATGGGTAAAGAATTTAAGTTTGTCATTGTTGTGTACCTCCTGTGGTTTATGAGTATATACTACATCAACAGAAAACAGATTGCAATAGCCTTTTTGAAATTTTTCAAAAAAAAGAGGAGACCGATAACCGATCTCCTCCGTGTGTGGTGATGCCATAAAAAAGGCAATCAAAGATGTCTTTCTATGATATCATTGTTTTTTGATTTTGTCGATAGTTGCTCCATAGAGTTTCGGATGAAGCATCTGAAGAGTCTCCATCAATTCATTTACAACCGACCACACATTCTCTGCCTGCTTCCCTTCTATTGCCTTGTAGAATTCAGAATCTCCGTACCTATCTATTTTTACTTCTCCGACAGATTCAGAATAATACACAGGCTCTTGTCGTACATACAAATGGTCGTACAGAGAATAGAATGTGGATAATTTCTCGGCATTCTGATATGTCGATGGTGAATTTTCCAATTCATCGATGGCATCCGTCAACTCTTTTTTCGAGAACATTACTCATTCTCCATCTTCCTGATAATTTTCTGCAAGGCTCTTCTCTCATCATCGGAAACCTCGCCCATCATCTCTCTGAGCATGGAAATCTTCTCTTCCTTACCTTCGCCATCATCGTATGAATATCCGCTTCTTCTTGAATATCTGCCTCTTGCATTTGCGTAAGAGCCATCAGAAGAATATCTGCCCATAGAATCTCTGCGAGCATTTGTGCCTCTTCCTCTGCCGAATCTTGCATAGGAATATTCACTCATATCCCTGTCTCCGTCTGCGTAGGAATAGCCATCCTGAGAATACTCTTCATACATGATGATCTTACAGGAATTCTTAATGGATTCAAGGAGTTTATCGATTGTATCAAGGCTTCCTGCCGATAATTCGCCCTTGTTGACGATATCAGCCAACTCCTTATGGAGCATCTCTTTTACATCGTAATATGTGTGCATATCGTACCTCCTTCCTCATGCAATTCTTGTGATAACCAAGTTAGAATTCTGTACATTGATAGATGGTGTAGGAGTTACAGCAGGATCGTCTGCTGTAGCATCCACATATCTTACTGACACAGAGAAGCAACAGCCTCTCGGTATGGTTATGATCGCTGTGCTTGTAACATTTCCATACTCATTTACAGCCTGTGGTGTGAAGATGGCTTCACTTGTTGCTCTTGGTTCTCCCTGTACTGAAATCGCAATTGCAATTGGTGTTACGGTTGCCGTTTCAGGAACAGCAATATTTCCATTGTATGTTACCTGATATCGAGCGAAGCAATTATTGGTAATACCACGAAGAGTAAAAATGCCTGTTTCATCCTCGTGATAGACATATCCTTTGGTGCAAGGAATAGAAGCCGTAAACAGCACAGGAGCATTTAATGCCACAGCCTGTACCGCATTTGCTAAATACTCTGCCATGATATTACCTCCTTATGAGCATCCGCATCCGCACGAATTGGTGCAACAATTCGGATTCTGCACGATGTAGGCAGGGATCGGAACAGGATTCAAATACTGTTCAAGAGCCGTAGTCTGCCTGCTGTTATCAGCCAATAACTGTGCTGTCTGTGCTGTCTGAGATGCCGCAAGGTTAGCCATTGTCAACTGTCTTTCAAGATCAGCGATTCTTTCATTCTTTGCATCGATCTTATCGGAACACATCTGATCGAGGATTCTCTGTGTGCTTGCATTCTGATTGGTAATCAGATCACGGATTCCATCCGATAATGCCGCTCTGTCTGCACAGTTTTCACTCTGTACTAATGCAGAAAGGTTGGCTGTGGCAAGCCTGTTCTCACAGCAACAATTTGCTAATTGAGATGAGAGATTGGTGAGACCACCTGTGATTGCGGTCTGTGTGGCAAAACTTCTCTCCATATCTGACATAGCACGATTGCACGAAGCGATTTCAGCCGCAGAGAATCCATTTGTTACAGCACTCTGAATTCCTGATAACTGTCCTGCTATAGCCGCATTGTCAAAGCCTCTCTGTACTCCTGCATCCGTATTGTTTGCGAGGTAATATGGAACAAAGCCTCCATTGCCGCCATTGCCTCCGAAACCATTTCCCCATCCGTTATTTCCGAAAAGGACAAGGAACAGGAGGATGATCCACCATCCACCATTGCCTCCGAAGCCAAATCCGTCATTGCTATTGCCTACGACAGCCGCAAGATCAGCCGCAGACATTTCGCCTGTTGTCAAAGACATAAATCTGTCTCCTTTCATTTATATTTTCCCTGTTGCAACAATTGGAATCGGTTTATTTCATGAGATTTCCTAATTGCTTGTAAATCTCATTTGTCTGTTGAATATATTGATTTAGTTGAGCCTGATTGATCCTGCCCGAATTGAGCATCTGCTGTATCATCTGTTGCGGATTTCCGTTGAATGTCTTTTTGAATTCCATCAATTTCTGCATCATCGGATTTCCGATCTGTGAGCCTTGTAATTGGTTGTAAAGCGGATTAGGCATTATCCTTCACCATCCTTTCCTGAAGGCTTCCTGAAACTGTTTATGGCTTCTTGAATACTATCCCTGAAGGATTCAAATTCTTTTCGGGGAACATACTCAATTGATGTGGATGATAATTTTGACTCCTTATTCGGAGATTTCCTCTCGGAATAATCAAATACTCGAAGAGGCTGAGGCATTCCGCTCTGATCCGTACTCTTTATGTACATGACGGAATCTTCAGAATCCATCAGGAGAATGCTTTGCCCTGAAGCCACAGGATAGGCTTTAGCCGCATTTTCACCTTGTACCCATATAATTCCGCTATTTGTCGCAGGAGAAGCATTAGAAGCCAAATTAGAGGCATTCTGAGGCATCTGCAAATTGTTGGAAAAGAATGGTGTGGTTTGGAAGTAATTCGGATAGTAATTGTAAGCCATGTTATATCTCCTTTTCGTAATAATAGAGAACAGTTTCATCTCCTGAATCGAAGGAATCGTAATAATCGCCATCTACCACACAGACCACATGATTTTGGCAGGCAAGGACATATGTGCCTCTTTTATGTTTCTTGGCGAATTCTTTTACTGTGGTGCATTGTGGGCAGACAGAAGGAATTATCTTTTCTTCGAATCCATTTTTCTTCAAGAACATTCCCCATACATAATTTGAATTCGGCATATCTCTGAAGATCAAGCCTTCGGAACACAACTCGATATATGTGTCTGTCCAATCTTTTCCGATAGCCTTGCTTACCGCTCTCACGGCACAATCGCCTACTCTTTTGCCTTTGGGATTAGGATTAAAGAAAACATAAGCCATAGGTTTATTCCTCCTATGGCTTAATGATGTCAAAATAAAAGCCTCCCCACAATGAAACGGAAAGGCTGTTTAGATGATATTTTCGGGCAATTTATGACTCGCCAAGAGCCTGATCTATTGCATTCCTGATGAATTCCATTCTGTTAGGGCATTCCTTCATGAAATCGATATACTTATCATCCTTTCCCATGACGAATCTCATCGAATACATCTTGCACTTCTTGTTGTACTTATCAAATCTTGTCTCTGTCTTTCCCATAATGTTCTCCTTTGGTTTATATGTGTTTGAATAACTTGAATTCTGCTTTTGATACGATGTTTTTGATCTGTCTTACCGATAACTCAATTCCTTCTTCATCGTAGAGATAATCGGATGTCTTCTGATATGTGAGACCATCAATCAGACGAAGTTTCAGGATAATCCTGTCTCTCCGTGAATGAATCCATGTGTCAATGGCAGATTGTAGTTGCTGATTGGTAATGTTATCGAGATCAATGCTTTCTCGGTCTGCCTCTCTTCCTTCCTGTGCCATTACTCCTTGTCCTTGATCTCTTTATCGTTACCCTTACCTTCTGTGCCATAATCAATATTTCCTCCACCAACTATGTTGATGCCTTCACCATCCTGCTCTGCCTCGATGGAGTATTCATCTACATAATCGTACTGATTCCATGCCCATAGCCACATCGCATTGGTTGCAACCAATAGTACGATTAAAAGGACAATGATGATATTTCTCCATCTGTCGTTTCTCTCATCCTTTGCCTGCATCCTCTCGAATGCAAGCCTGCTCATAATGATATTATCATTATTTTCCATGTTTGTCTCCTCCTTGATCTTCCATATATTCTGCCGCATCTCTGCTCATATCCTCTTCCCATGTCTCATCCTTATCGGAGATATGCGATATCTTCGCCTGCATCGGAGTAAATTCACAAGACCAATGCTCACAAGCCATTCCTGTGCTTCCGTCTTTCCTTGTGTAAGGCTTGTAATGCTCGCAAATCTCACATTCTCTTACGATCTCCTTCAATTCGGCAAATCTCCTTGCCATGTCTATCAGAAATGGATCACTCATCATCTCTGTTCCTCCAATACTCGAATGTCATTATTACCGCTTTGATTGTAACAAGAATCATGCCAAACATGAACAACATTACTTCAGGTTGCATCGTCTTCCTCCTTACCTATGAAGCCATACATATACTCTGTGATATCCTCTGATGCTTGTGGAAATATCCACGAATCTGATTTCTGTCCATCCTGCCTCTACAGCCTTGATGAATGCCTCATCCATGCTCTCTCCGAATCCCAAACCACGACATCTGCCATTTGGAAATGTGTACTTTGCAGGAACATCATTGCCATCCCACATTGCACATCTCCAATCTCCAAGATTCGTCTTGATCTTCTTGCCGTTGATCTCGAATGTCTGCATCGGTCTTCCGTGAATATCTCTCTGCTCTCTTACCATCTTTGCATAATCTGTCATGTGTCTGTCCTCCTGTGGTTTGATTGGAGAGGCTGTGAGCCTCTCCTTATGCCTTTACCAATCTGATGGTCTCTATTGTCTGCCATCCTTTTGTACCGAAGATTTCAACGGAGATCGGATAATAGCAAGTAAATCTCATCTCTTCGCTGATTCCGTAGGAAACATATCTAACTCCTGCGATGTTGTACTTTCTCTCGATGTACTCCTTGATAAGAGCCTCTAATCTGTCCTTTGTCTCGAAATCTGTGTAGTGTGTGCAAGTTTCCTTCAGGCTCTCGGCACATTCTCTCATCTCTTTTACGATTGCCTTCAAAGGCTTTAGAGCGAATCTCTTCTTGCTGATCGTCTGTACAAATTCCTGCTTTGTCAGGTTTGTTGCCATATACATAGGCTCGATGATGTTGTTGTAATCCTCTGTGCTAACCTCGTAGCCTGCGATCTGTTCGAATTCGTGCTTCATCATGGTGTGTGTCCTCCTTTGGTTTATGAGTATATACTACTCCTCTTTCGGAAAGATTGCAATACCTTTTCCCAAATTTTTTGAAGAAATATCAGGGAGGATTTCTCCTCCCTTCGATCAATCTGCTTCGAACAGTACAGCATATCCCTGATTGTTCAAAACCTCCGAAATGTCCACCATAACTTTGAAGATTTCATCGGCATAGATATTATCTACATTCTCATCCGATCCTCTTGGATCAATGGTGTAAACCTTGTACATCCGAATGGCTTCTCTTCTTCTTCTTGTGATTCTTTCTGTGATTGTAAATACAATCGGTCTTTCTTCCCTTGTCATGTGTGTGTCCTCCTTGTTAACCTAATCTCTGATATCCGATGTGGTCGAGTTTCAATGTCTCCCATCTAACCTCTCTGATTCTCTGCTTTCTCTCCCACCAATTCTTGTTGAGATTCTTCTCGCTGTTGGTGTCTTTGATTGCCTTCTCGATCTGCCTGATGATATGCTCTTTGGATTTGCCCTTGAATTGCCATGTGTCAAAATCCATCTCCTCTACGGCAATCTCTACTGTCCACCATTCGTAATTGAAATCTGCCATGTTATGCCGCCTCCTGATTGATCTCGTAGATGATATCTGCTATCAACTCCATGCACTTTCTGTAGTTGATGTGGTCTCCCTTTTTCAGAGCGATCTCTGAAAGATCGAGAATCTCATTGATTAAATCCTTTGCCGTTTTCATTGGTCTGTCCTCCTTGCTTTTATGAGTATATACTACTCCTCTTATGAAGAGATTGCAAGAGGTTTTTTGAAATTTTTTTCAGGAAATAAAAAAGAAGCCTCCGAAGAGGCTTCCCTAAACCAAGAAGACACACAACATGGAAGTATGTATGCTCTTCTATTTTATCACTTCAGATATTTCATGCAAACCCATGCTTCTTCTCCGATCCTTCCCCAATCGCCATCGGTCTCGTAAACTGTTACAGGATCGCCATCGTCTAATTGGTATTTGATCGGATAATCCATGCCTGCACCATATCTTACATTGAGTTTTGTCCTGACATCGACAGTATAATGTCTGCCCGAAGGCTTGGGATTACCAATGCCAAGCAATTCATTTACTTTTGCCTGTACAGCATCGTATGAATATCCTGCCGCTTCAAGCCTCTCTGCTCGCTCTCTGCCGTTTCCCCAATCTCCGTTGATAACTTCCCTTGCCAAATCCTCGATGCTCTTTTCAGGCTCTTCAGGAAGCGGATCAGAAGGCTTCTCAACAGGCTCTTCCTCCTTGCCATCAGGATCGTCATAATAATCATCGAATGCAGGCTTGCCTACACCTGATATGCGATTGTAATTGACGGAATATGAGCCTTCTGCAACCTTGTCTCCCTTATTGCCTTCAACTGTGTAAATTCTCTCTACATTGCCATCATCGTCATAATCGATATCCACGATCAGACCAACATGGGATTCCTCGCCTCTCTTACCGAAATAGACGATATCTCCGATCATAGCCTCGGAAACAGGGAAGAATAAATCCTTCTGGCGAAAATAATCCGCACCGTACATACAGCCGCAGGAGAGATTATTGTATGAAGGCTGACAGAGGTAATTCTGTGCATCATATTTCTTCTCATCATCATCTCTGTCTGAAGGCTCGGCAGAGATCAGGAACATACAGTTTACAAAGTTATGACACCAAGGCTGATTCTGCTTGCTTTTCTGTGGTGCGTAATACGAGCAATCATCGAGGATTTTGCTGAAGATTGTCCAATTGTCTCCATCCTCCGTATACCCGATCCATTCTTTTGCCTTAGAAATGACCGTTTTTCTATGAATCGTACCCATTTATCCTTTCTCCTTTCCGCTCTCTAAGCCTTTCTTGTATTCCGTATCGGATATCTTGATGATGACACCTGCCAATGTTCCAAGACCACCAATGATGGCTGTTACAATGGCGGCAAAACTTCCTGTCTGGAATGCTTCATACACACCAATGATAAATGTGCATACAGGTGTTGCCAGAAGCATGATCCATTTGAGAATGAGATATACCTTGTCTGGTAATTTCATATGCCTTTACTCCTTCCTGTGTTCTGTTATTTTCAATTGAGCAACAACATCATCGAGCCTGTGGTGTGCAGATTTGGTTGATTGCTCGACCACCACAAGCCTTTCCTTAATCTCCTCCTGATTATCGGCATATTTGTCGATCTTTTTCTCCAATTGCTCTATCCGATAATTGACCAATTTATTGGCGATCAGGATTCCCGATATCGAGCCAACCAATGTTCCGAACAGAGCCAACAGAGCAACAACAATGTCAGTTTCCATTTCCGCTCGCCTCCGTTAATGTATATTCGATTAACATTGATTTTGTGGCATCTTTCGTTACCATATTTTGCAAATTAAATTTTGTTGTATGCAACAATTTATTAGCAAGAATATACCTTGCCTTTGATGTTGCCTGAGATGTTGCAAGACTTGGAATAACAAGCATTGATGGTTTATTTGGTTCTTGCAATCCCCATATTGCATAAATATCTTCAAGTTGGCTTGCACATGGATATCCACTATCATTTATAACCATTCCCGAAGCCACAAGCAAATCTCCATGCTTAATCATAGGCTTGCAATATTCCATTTCTGATGTTAAAGATATGAATGATTGGTCTGCACTTGTGTTTTTTATTCTCTTAAAGCCGTTGATATTCATATCTTCGCCTATGTTGAAATTCGCTCCCCAAACTACTCCGCTTGTTGTCGGGAAATAGAAATAATCACCGTCTTTTATAATATTTGCGTAACGATGATTATTGTTTACTACATATCTTGTATAGCAAAGCGGAGCAATGTCGGCTGTATCACTTTGAATCGTTTTGTAATAAATACCACTACCCAAATCAACAAGAGCCTTATTCACACAATCAATAACGCAATAGTTGATATTCTCACTGTCCCATATAACCGCCATAAGATTTTCGCTTAGTGCTGTTACATTCGTAAATAAATAGAGATATTTTGTTGTGTAATCAAAATAGAAACATGGTTGACAATACAGATTAAAAGGCAAAGTAATTGTAAATTTAGTTGGTTGATTACTTCTTGCAAATGCTGTTTCAAACAATCCTGCTTTTGCGTATGGTAATCTCCTGATATACACAGTTATCTTATCCGTTTCAAAAGCAAGATGTCCTGCATACCAACCTTCACTTCCACTATCCGTACCATCGCCAATAGTGAAAGATATTCCATGATTATCGTCATACTGTGCAAGAAGATTATCAGGCGAAAAACAACTCCCAGATATAGCCGAAAGTTGAGAACCATTGATTATTTCAAAAGGACTGAAATTCTGAAAAGCATAATGGGCAGAGCCTAATCCTACATCGCCTACATCGGCATGGCAAAGTGAAATAGCAGATATGTTACCATTACCATGTGTTGTACCCCATTCCCATACCTGTTTCATAGAATTTTCAGTTTCAACAAATGCCGATGGAGTAGGACTACCTCTACGCATATCATCGTCATGGTCAACATCAATAGCCGATTGTCCTGCATGAGCAACTAAATGATTGTTGCTTTCAGAAGGACAGAAGTATTTATCTGTATCAAGGTTAGCGTGTGCATTCTGATAAGCAAGCACTCCACCAAACCATTTTTTCCAAACTCCATTTGCACCGAAAATCTTTGAATAATCTATGCCACCTAAATAATTAGCACTCATCATATCTGAGATTGCATCGGTTACGATATTTTCACCTTCCTCAACCTGTGCAAGATTGCCTGATTTAGCATAATATGTCTTTATCATTATATGACCATGCAATTTAGGCATTTTAGGCATTCCAAAACCCTGTAATTTATGTGTATCTTTAATCATAACAACCTCCTTTTATTTTAATATTATGTCAAAGCCAAAAAGTTATGTTGAAGTTTTTATGTATCGAATCGTTATATACCAATCAATCAATCTTGTAGTAAAGTCGGTTGGATTTACAACTTTAATTACTGTGCTTGTAACGCTATCCAAACCAACTGTTGGCGTAGCCATTCGAGGTAAAACCCAAATATCACCGTATGTTGAATATGCCGTGTCTTTGACTGTTCCCGAATAACTCAAAACCCTATCAATATTTGCAATATTGTGAGTAATGGAGAAATTGCCCATTACACCGCCCGCACTATAAACTGTTTTTTCATATACGGGTGAACCATCTATCCATGTGCCGACAATCTTTTCATCGGTTGAATAATTGTCTTTTGGCATCAACTCGATAAGGCTTGCGATGTCGTTTGCGTTCTCGTTAAAGTATTCAAGACTCTGAATATCACCGCAATCAGTATAGATATTGTTCGTACCCGATAATGTCGGGATATTTGCACCGCTAATTGATAAATCATCGGGAGTTGCCGATTTATAACAAATCTGTAAGCCAGCATATTGTGTTTTGAAATCGGCAAGACTTGAAAATGTGCCGACTACACGAACAGCGAACCTGTTCGGTGCTGTACCGACATTCAATTCAAAGCACGGTGTAGTTGCACTCCAAGACGATTGTGAAAGTGGCAACATATTTGATAAGCCTGATTCCTTGTCAAAAGCCATAGGTTGAGCAATATCGACTAAAACATAATTCAAGCCACCGCTTGTTGTACCCGAACCATAATTAGCAAAATCATTTTCACTAATCATTAAATAGTCGTTTGTTCCTTCACCTTCCACACACTCCAAAGAACCACCGTAAACGGTCTGACCTAATGAGATAATGTCTATTTGCGGTTCTTCGTATGTTGTTGCCGTTGAACCTTCTTCTAATTGAATGTCATAACAAGTATTTCGAATGACTAAATATGCCGTGTCGAAGTCCTGATTAAAATTGACCGTGTAACTTTGTGCTCCTGCCGATGTGTAGTTGTTAACAACAATATCAACAAAAGTATTTCCGTTGTAAATTGCAAATCTTGAAGCACGATTGCCAGCCGATGCCTCTCTAAACGATACAGTGTAATTTGTGTTTTTCTTGATTGATACTTTGTATATGTCGTAATTAGCACTCACAGAAATAGCACCAGATGATTCTATTGTATAGCCTGACATAAACACAAAACCACCAAAAAGGTTTTTTGATGAATTGGCAATCTTGATTGAACTATGTCCGCTAATTGCCCTCACATTCGAAGGTGAAGGCACACCCGAACCCTCTTGAATAGGCACAATCTCCGTAATAAGTGACTTCAAAGGGATATTGTCACCACCGTCATTGAAGGACATGATTGAAGCAGGTGTATTGATTTCAGAAATAATGTCAATTCCTGTTGCCTGTGAAGCAACCTCATTGATCGCTCCTATAATGGTCTTATTTGTAGTTTCCAAATCGGTTGAATACTGAATATTGTTATTCAGTTTATCTCCCAAATCGGTCATGGTTGCCTTTTTTGAGGCATATCCCGATTCGCTATTAGAATCAACATTTGACACCTCAACCAAATCACCGTTATTTATAGTGCCTATTGCCGTTAATTCCGATATTCTGTATGTCGTTTCAGGCATTATCAATCTCCTCCTTTATTCTGATACCCTGCCATAGCCATCTTCTGTAATTCTGCCATAGCCTTCTTCTGTTATTCTATCAAGTTTTGCCGATTCCATGTATACGGTCAAATCATCAACGATACCCGCTATACCAATATCATCAATGCTGTACTTGACTATATTATCGCTTGCACTTGCAGAAACGGGTACAGGTAAAGACAATGACGCAGAATCAGTG
>Ga0265298_10001495_pt1 | contig 34730 bp, 27 predicted proteins | sample AusTroGonzalo_MG_3_FD_193486 | JGI IMG/M metagenome (GOLD analysis project Ga0265298, IMG submission 193486) | Bovine rumen microbial communities from tropical cattle in Woodstock, Queensland, Australia - Gonzalo_01 | ecosystem: Host-associated > Mammals > Digestive system > Stomach > Rumen ... | reverse complement strand
TCAAATCCTTGTGAATCTCCAGAGGCTCAGTCTCAACCCACTTGCCATCTTCCCAGTACAGTCCCTTCTGGGTAATCTCGCGGATGTTGATCTCTGGGTTGAAGTTGGTAGCGAAAGCCTTGTGGTGATCGCCAGCGTTACAGTCAACAATATCCAGATACTGAATCTCCTTGAAGTGGTGCTTGGCAGCGTAAGCGGTGTAGATAGAGGTTACACCTGGGTCGAAACCGCAACCTAAGATCGCTGTTAGTCCAGCCTTCTCAAAGCGCTCGCGATAAGCCCACTGCCAAGAGTACTCAAAGTGAGCCTCGTCCTTTGGCTCGTAGTTGGCTGTATCCAGGTAGTTACATCCGCAAGCCAAGCAGGCATCCATGATAGTCAGATCCTGATAGGGCAGGGCCAGGTTGATAACCAACTCGGGCTTGAAGTCGTTGAACAGCACCTTGAGCTGCTCTACATCATCAGCATCAACCTGAGCGGTCTTGATGTCCATATTATATCCAGCCTTGTGGATGTCCTCCACGATCTTGTCGCACTTAGCCTTACGGCGACTGGCTATCATGAACTCAGTAAACACATCGGCATTCTGCGCAATCTTGAATGCTGCCACTGTAGCGACGCCGCCGGCGCCAATCATTAAAACTCTACTCATCTTATTATTTGTTTTTTATGTTTCTCTTCATTAATTTACAAGCTGTCAGGCTTGATTTCTTCTCCCCTGATTCCCATAGCTGCCATTAGAGAATAACCTAAGATCTCTTGTCGGAAATTCCCTCCAGCCATCGGTTGCATAGAGAAGACTGTAGAACGCTTCTCGTCATCTACTTTCTTCATGACTTCACGTACCTTATTATATATATTATCACCAGGGATAATCATCATGCGTTTTACTTCCTTTTGTGCGCCATAGAGCTGTATGGTATCGGCAAAGAGTTGCTCTTTCGTTGTAAGTTGCTCTACTGTGACGGCCGAGAAGACGAACTCTCCCAAATGGCTTTTGAAGGCTTGCCCGTTCAGTTGTTCATAGTTGCCAGGATTGAAGTTCTCCATCTCCTTGGAACCTGACTCGTGAATCAATACCACTTGAACATCGTTTTCCCCCTCGCGCAATCCACCGTCAAGAGCGATGCATTCTGTCCAGCGGGGCATGTCGGCTTGAGGAATATGTCGGCCAATCATGCGTTCAAAGTTGACTATTAAGTCGAAAGCCACCTTGTCTACAAAATCAGCATCAATAATTATAACGTTCTCAGAAAAGTTCTTTTCGTTCATAGGTGCAAAGTTACAAATTTTTTAAGAGTAGAGCAAAACAAAAGCCTTTTTTTTGAGTAATTGATGTAAATCAAGAGAAAAATCAAATATTTAGGTAAAAAAATCAAATAATATTGTTGGTAATTCAAAAAATAAGTGTAAATTTGCACCAAAAACAAAGCAAAACAAATGAAAAGTATCTTAGACGGAAGAAAAACTCTGAGTGCAGAGATTGAAAAGATTGCCGAAGTTGCAGGATATCTGTGGCAAAATGGATGGGCAGAACGTAATGGTGGAAACATCACCGTGAACGTAACAGAATATGTTGATGACGAGATTCGTCAGATGCCAGCCATCAGCGAGGTAAAGCAGATCGGAATCACTCTTCCCGCCTTGAAAGGATGCTATTTCTATTGTAAGGGTACAGGCAAACGCATGCGTGATCTGGCTCGTTGGCCTATGGACAATGGCTCAGTGATTCGCATTTTGGATGATTGCGCTTCATACGTGATTATTGCAGACAATGCCGTGATGCCAACCAGTGAGCTGCCCAGTCATCTGATTGTACATGCTCGTCAGATTGAGACAAACTCTGGCTATAAGGCTACTGTTCATACTCACCCCATTGAGTTAGTAGCAATGAGTCATAATCGCCAGTTCTTAGGAAAAGACGTGCTGACCAAAATACTGTGGTCCATGATTCCCGAGACAAAGGCATTCTGTCCGCTAGGTTTGGGTATCGTTCCTTACACACTACCAGGTTCCAACGAGTTGGCTGAGGCTACGCTGAAAGAGCTTGAGGAGTATGATGTAGTTATGTGGGAGAAGCATGGCGTGTTTGCTAAGGGCAAGGATGTAATGGATGCTTTCGACCAGATAGATGTGCTTTCAAAAAGTGCTAAGATCTATATCGATGCCAAGGCTATGGGATTTGAACCCGAGGGCATGAGCGACGAGCAAATGGGAGAGATGACACGCGCATTTAACCTGCCACGTTAATAGACTAAATACAAACAGCAAGATATACGTAAAAAGACGAATAAGAAAAAACAAAACTACTGACAGCATATATATATAATCATTATTACTTACTATTTAGTGAAACTAAGAAGGCCCCGTCGCTGTGAAGCGCTGGGGCCCATTTTTTATTTGTCGGTTGTTATGGTTTAGCCTATCAGCTGAGGCAGGAAAGTAGAGATAATCAGTACGATGATGCCAATAATCAAAACGCTGATTGTATTCTTGGAACATCCCTTCCATTCTTTGAGAATGATGCCCCACACGTTGGAGAACACCACGTTGAGTGCCATTAGGATGCAGAATGAGAGTACGAACATGGTGCCGTCTTTCTCAAAGAAACTCTGTCCAAGTGACAGTCCAAAGAACTGAGAGTACCATAAAGCGCCAGCCAACAAGCAGAACAACAGATTGTTGCCCCATACGTTTCCTTTTGCATAGTCACCCCAGGTTTTGTTCTTTTGGTTCTGGTAGAAGCAATAGATGGCATTGGTGATAAAGCCACCAAAGGTAACGAGACAAATAGCAGGCAGAGCAGCAAACATCTCTGGTGCTTCCTTGAAGTTGATGTCGGCACCAAAGGTCAGTCCAACATTAAAACAGCCACTCATGAAACCTGCCAGCAGAGCTATGGCCAAGCCCTTGGGGAAATTGAAGTCCTTGACTGCGGCTTTCTTCTCTTCCTCTGAGAGACCTGCAGACTTCATAGAGCCTGCCAGTCCAATGATACCAATACCTAGCAAGCATACTACGACGCCGAGAATCACAGAGAAGGTAAGCTTCGACAATGGGTCTTGTTCAGGGAAGAAAATGTTAAGGAAGACAGGTCCCATGATGGTTCCTAGTCCGGCGCATGTTCCCAGTGCAATGCTCTGTCCGAGTGCAACACCCAAATAGCGCATAGACAATCCAAATGTCAATCCACCAACGCCCCAAAGTACTCCGAAGAAGATGGTCATCCAGAGATTAAATGAAGGCGTACTGGAGAACAGCGCAAACAGCGATTCACCTTCAGGAACTGCCAGTAAGGCACCAAGGAATGGTAGGATGAGCCAAGCGAAGACACCCTGGACAATCCAGTATGACTCCCATGACCAGTCCTTGATTTTGTTAATAGGTACGTAACACGATGATTGGCAGAAAGCACCAATCGCAATGATTAGTAATCCAATAATAATTTCCATGTTTTAGTTTGATTAGTTGATTATTGTTTATCTGATAAAGTTTGTTCTTAATGGATTTTCAAGTTCAGGATGACCGTTCTCCCTTACGTTCAGGTTCTTAATCATCCATGCCATATTGCGTCCCAGTGTGCGCATAGTCTGCATGCCTTCCTCGTCTTGAGCTGCTTGACCAGGTGTCTGACCATAAACCATATTCCAGTATTGCGAACTGACAATAGGCATGTTCAGAATAGTGAAATACTTGTTCAGACGATCGAACGCAGCCGAAGCACCACCTCTTCGACAAACCACAACACTGGCACCGGGCTTGAACTGTAGCTCTTTGCCCAAAGAGTAGAACACACGGTCGAGTAGGGCACAGAGCGAACCATTGGGACCTCCGTAATAGACGGGTGAGCCAACGACGAGTCCATCGATGCCATCTTTCACTGACCGCATAACATTATAATAAAGGTCATCATGGAAAGTACAACGTCCGCCGCTTCTTCCACACATACCACAGGCAATGCAACCTTGCACAGCTTTCTTTCCGATGGAGATAATCTCAGTCTCAATACCTTCTTCGTTCAGTGTTTTGGCTACCTCGCTAAGTGCTAGGAAAGTGTTGCCGTTTTCCCTTGGACTTCCGTTTATCAATAATACCTTCATGTTTGATTCTTTATAGTTTTGCGATTTCTGGATGCAAATTTAGTCATTATTTCCGAATAATACCATAAACTTTGCAAAAACTAGTTTATTTTATTGTTTGGGGAATTATTATGTGCGTTAAATTACATAATTATTTGTATCTTTGCGCAAAATTCTAAACCAAAATGAAAGCTAGATTATTCCTTACCCTTTGGCTGGGCAGCATGACGATGGGGCTGCTGGCCGCTGATTATACTACGTTCGTTAATCCTTTTATTGGTACTCAGACCGATGAGACTGGTGCCCTTAGTGGTTCTACCTTTCCTGGAGCTACTATGCCGCAAGGAATGGTACAACTGAGTCCTGAAACAGAACATATGGTAACATGGGACCCTTGTTCCGGTTATGATTTCAATAAGGATTCTATCTATGGTTTCACGCATACGCACCTTAGCGGTACAGGATGTACTGATTTGATTGATGTAAGTCTGATGCCGTTGTCGCACGAGGTTTATGCTTCAGAATTACAGAAAGGCATGTTTGGTCAGCGATTCAATCATCAAGCAGAAGCAGCTCGTCCCGGTTATTATATGGTGGACCTTCAGGAAAGTGGTGTCCGTGTGGAACTCTCTGCTACTGTTCATACAGGCATTCATCGCTATACCTTTCCCCAAGGGAAACCCCAGACGGTTGTTCTGGACTTGGACCGCGGAACCTATCGTGGTGAGGCCTACTATACCGGACGTCGTGCCTACCAGATTATTCAGAGTCAGTTGCGTGTTGTTGACGATCATACCATAGAAGGATACCGTGTTATTACTGGATGGGCAAAACTCCGCAAGGTGTATTTCCGTGCAGAGTTTTCGCGACCTTTCAGTCGTTATCTGCTCATGGACGGCAAACGCAGCGTGGGAGAAAGTCCTGTGGTGAACGGACGCTCTCTGCGTAGTGCACTCAGTTTCAATCCGACTGACGGCAAGGAACTGACCATCAAGGTTTCTATATCACCTGTAGATAACTTGGGAGCGCAGAAGAATATGAATGCAGAGGCTCAAAGCTGGAACTTTAATGACTATACAAAGGCTGCCAATGATGCTTGGGAGAAAGCTCTGCAGTGCATAGATATAGAAGGCACCAACGAACAAAAGACCATCTTCTACACAGGACTCTATCATGTGTTGATGCAGCCCAACACCATGAGCGATGTGGATGGTCGCTATATGGACACCAACTTTGAAATCAAACAGATGCCTCGTGGCGAGACTTACCATAGTACTTTCAGCTTATGGGATACATTCCGCGCAGCCCATCCTCTCTATACCCTCATTGCTCCAGATGTAGCAGCACAGTTCGTGCATGACATGGTGCGTCACCACCAAACCTATGGTTATCTTCCTATTTGGGATTTGTGGGGACAGGATAACTATTGTATGATAGGCAATCATGCCATACCTGTTCTCTCGGATGCTATTCTGGCGGAGCTTCCAGGTGTTAATGTGGAAGAAGCTTATCAGGCCATGGTCGAGAGTTCTACACGTAGTCATCTCAATTCACCTTTTGAGGTATGGGAGAAATATGGCTATATGCCACAGACCTTGCAGAATACCAGTGTCAGCATCACCCTTGAACAGGCTTTCGATGATTGGTGCGTGGCTGCCGTAGCTAAGAAACTGGGACGCATGAAAGATTACGAGCGCTTTATGCGTCGCAGTGAGTTCTATCGTAATCTCTTTGATGAGAAGACAGGCTTCTTCCGACCAAAGGATGAGAAAGGACAGTGGATAGAGCCTTTCGATCCATTGAGCTATGAGAATCCTTGCTTTATTGAGGGTAATGCTTGGCAGTATATGTGGTTCGTGCCTCAAAATCCGAAGGGACTCATCGAATTGTTTGGTGGCGAGAAGAACTTCCTCAAGAAACTTGATGAGAATTTCTCTCTCACAGCAACCAGTGGCGAGGTGAATGGTAATGCCAGCGGCTTCATTGGTCAATATGCTCATGGTAACGAACCGAGTCACCACACTGTCTATCTCTATAACTTTGCCGGACGCCCACAGCGCACACAAGAGCTGGTAGAACAAGTGCGTAGCCAGTTCTATAATGCGACTCCTTGTGGTTATGCCGGCAATGATGACTGCGGACAGATGTCGGCATGGTATATTTTCTCTTCACTGGGCTTCTATCCTTTCAATGCTGGTTCGGCTGAGTATGTTATTGGCACACCGCTCTTCAAACGTGCTACGTTGCATTTGGCCGGCGGACGCGACTTTGTGATCAAGGCGCCCAATAAGACTCCTTCACGCATCTATGTTAAGAGTGTGAAGCTGAATGGTAAGTCTTTGAAAGATTTACTTCTCACTCATCAGCAGATTATGGAGGGAGGAACCTTGGAATTTGTTATGAAATAGTATAATGTATATAAATCAACGTGTTTGATTATGGAGAATTTCGAAGATACACTGCATGGCGATTTGCACCAGTTCTTATTGAGTGTAAAGGAGGTAGACGAGCGTTTGCCTGAGTGTCCCGATGTGGAGGATAAGTGGGAAGAAATAGCTAAGGCGTATATTCCCGACGGTATTCGCGAGTTTCAAAACTTTCCGTCTGCCAGTCTTGGTTGGATGATGTATATAGGCATGGCGGTAGCCCAGATGTGGGACAAGGAATGGGAAATCTATTCTAAAGTGGAGGATCTCTATGCTTATATGCGTGATAAGCGTGGTTACGATGCGATGGATGAATATGTGCGTGAAGAGGTGTTGTTGCTCAAGGGGGCTGACTATACCGTTTTGGAGAAATTGGTGGGTGAATGTGCTTCACGTATCTATAATGCTCTCTTGCGACAGAACATAGAACCAGGTACGAAGGAGGCCTTCAATGCCTATGTGGCAAGTCTGCATCAGCTCTATTTAATGGGGGCTGCCGTTCAATTGAAACGCTTAGGTTATCACATGACCAAGATGTAAGCGTGATGGCGTAGATGTCATGCTATAGAGCATGAAATTCTGTTGTTCGATAGATTTTTTCGATGTAACGATAGAAAAAACAATTCGTTTTTCTATCAGTTTGTTAGTACTTTTGCACCGTCTTACGACGAAGACAAGTCCGATGAGGGCTATGTGGAATGAATATTATGGAAACAAGGACAAATATTGCTAAAGAGAAGAAACGTTGCGGAAGTCATAATTGTGCTCAGGCCATTCTGCACACTTATGCAGATATTGCAGGTATCGATGAGGAAACGGCCATGAATATGGCAAATGCCTTTGGAGCTGGAATGGGATGCATGGAAGGAACTTGCGGCGCACTGGTCGGTGCTGGTATGGTGCTGGGAATGGTCAATAAGGACAAGGCAAAGTCTATGAAGCAGATGCGCGAGATGATGACGAAGTTCCAGCAGCGCAATGGCGCCACTCAGTGTAAACTCTTGAAGGGTGTTGACACTAAGGTGGTGCTTCGCGAATGTCCCGACTGTGTGGCTGATGCAGCCGAGTTTCTTGAGGAGCAATTGGGTGTGTAGCTTTTTCTTCTTCAGGCTATTGGTACTTCGTAAAAGGTAAGAGATTGTCATTCAGAATAACACAAAAGAAAAAGAATAATGGAACAAAAGAATAAGAAGAAAAACTTTCATCGCCATTTTGCGACTCCGGGATTGTCGCTCTATTGGATAATATTGACCTATCTCGTGGTGGGTTGGTTCTTTCCTGTCATCGGACTGATTGCGCTCATCTGTATGATAGGTCCTGTGCTTACCTCCATTTGGAAAGGACGTTTCTGGTGTGGCCATATTTGTCCGCGAGGTAATATGTACGACAGGTTGCTCTCAAAGTATTCTCCTCACAGGCCCATTCCCCGTTTTGTACGTACCTTTGGTTTCCGTCTCTTCATGGTGTTCTTTATCTTCACCATGTTCGGGCTTCAGCTGAGTCAGGCTCGTTGGAGTGAAGGCGGTCTGGCTATGTGGAGCGATATAGGTCGTGTGTTCTGGACCATCATCCTCGTGACCACCATTGTGGGTGTCGTTCTCTCGTTTATATATGCTCCACGCACATGGTGTAGCTTCTGTCCCATGGGTACTATCTCGCGTTGGGTAGCTCCCAAGCAGACTCCTCTGCCAAAGGGTTTCAAGAGTGTCCATGTTAGCAGTGCCTGCAAAACTACTTGTAAGATGTGTGCACGCGTATGTCCTATGCAACTCACTCCTTACGAAGCAAGTGGAGAGGGTAGTGGCTATCTGCATCCCGACTGCATCAAGTGCCGCAAGTGTACACTGGCTTGTCCAACAAAAGTTATTAGTTATGAATAAAGTACGCATTACCGCCGTTCGCCAGACCATCTATCCCGATCTGATGGCGCAGTATGAGAATCCTATCGAACATGCTTGCGAAGTGAGGGAGGGACAACAGTGGATATCCGAAGACGGTAAATGCCCTGAAGGCCTTTGCCCCGCAGCCTGGTACTCCATGAAGGAGTTTGTTGTGTCCCTGGCTCAGGGCAAAGGTAACTTCTATGATGGTTGGATGAAAAACCCGATGAGTGCTATGATTAGTTGCAACGACGGTTTTCGTCCTTTCAGCTTTCTGATAGAGGTGATAGACTAACTGTACTATTACAGACACACATTCAGTCGTAACATGCCGATGCACTTTGTACAGTGGTCCGTGTTTATAATGTGAAGCACAGGTCGCACACAGAGATAATCGGTGAGTGGTACGTCGTAAGTTATTTCTGTGGCCCATTCGTTGATGTCGTCTACACGTGTGTAGTCGGAGAATAGTCCCAGTTCTGTTTTTCCAAAAAGGTATTTGCCGCCAAGACCAGCGAAGTTTCGACATGCATGATTGTTGCTAAACGCATGACCATAGGCTGTCAGCAACATGATATGAGATGTCAGTGCCTGTTCTCCATACATCCAAGTAGTGGGTCTCAGTCTTTTTGAAGCAGTTCCCTCTAAGTCACTATAGTGCAAACTCGCTCCAAGGTGGTAATGCGTACCTTTATGGTGGTACTCTACCTGTCCTAGTGCATAGACACCGTCGCTCGAGGGACAGATGCGAAACATATTACCTCTCCCCGTGAAGCGGTTATAGCCAGCGCCATTGTAGAGCGAGGCTTTTGCTCCCCATTTTTCATGATCGTAGGTATAATGTAGTCCCATTGAAGCTTTAGGATAGGTCGCGATATCGTAATTGGCCGTGATGGTGGGGAATCCGCCACATGAGCTGTTTGTGAACAGCGCCAATGCATCGCAGCAGAAATAGTCTTCGTCCATGCGGCGTATACCAGCAAAGATTGAATGATGGTCGTTAATACTCCATGTGAATCCTGCTACGGAGAGTGAGAATAGCATATTCTCGGCGTCAATGTTTGAATAACCCTGCAGATCATTGGCCAACGGATTCTCGTCGGTTGTTGCCACACTGAGCGAAGAAGCATAGAAGCACACAGCCTTTGTTATGGGTATATCTGCACTTAACTGCAGCATGTTACCCCAGCGAACGCGCTTGAAGTCTGTTTGTAACTCGCTAATGTAATCTATATGGAATGATGGGCACATGGATGTGCTATCGTCATCCTGTGCCATTACCTGATTGTTAATCCCGAATAGAGTCATCGCAATGATGGCTATTTTCTTCATATGTCTAATTGTTCGTTGTCAGTTGGTATGAGTAGATGGACACTTGTTTGTGCTTAGTGACTTGAAAGCGTTGTTATCAGAGCGTCCAGTTGCTTGGCTAAGCTTGCGTAGTCGTCCAGTTGCAACGGGCACGATTGCAGCGTTTCTCCCATGCCTTTAGGAATCAGCTTGTATGCCTCTTCCTCCATAGACCATCCTTTCTCCGTTAACGATACTATCTGCTGGCGCTTGTCTTCCTTGCCTCGCTGACGAACAATGAGGCCCTGCCTCTCCATTCGCTGGAGTAGGGGAGTCACTGTATTGGTTTCCAGTAATAGCTTATGGGCAATATCGTTCACCGGCTGTGAGTCTTTCTCCCACAGCACCATCATTACCAAGTATTGTGGGTAGGTGATACCCAATGTGCTGAGTATTGGCGTGTAAGCCTGAGTGATCAGTCTTGCCGCAGAATACAGACGGAAGCAAATTTGATTATCTAATTGTAACTCCTTGTGCATATCTATACCTTAATTATATATTATTCAACTTTTAGTATGTTCCACTTGCCTTATAGACAAGGAAAGATTTATGTAAATAGAAGAATAGACGATGCAAAGGTAGGAATAATAGATTTTATCGCAAGCGATTGATGTCAAACTTTAAGTTAGTTTAACTACAAATCGCTTGCGATATAAGTAATCTAATGGTTAATGGCTTTTCTTCATTGCACACCGTTCTTGGACTCTTTGACATAGAGATCCTCGTTGAACTGCATCATTCATTTAATGGTTCGCAAAAATTCTACACTGCTTCTTCCTGGTAGCGTGTATTTTCGCCAGTTCTTCATTTTGTATTCAATATCCTTTCCCCATTCTTCCTTGGGCATGTTGGCTCTCCAGTAACCAGCTGCAAGCGAGAAAGCCCGAACATGGCTGCCCTTTGGCAGCGGGGTTACATACATCCATTTCTCACCAGGATGCATGAAGAATAAATATCCAGGTAGGATACTACTCATGCAGAGCGGGTAGTTGAAGGTGCTGCCATCTTCCATCTCTACATACTCCATCTGCGCATCAGGATTAGGCATCCGCTCACCGCAGAAAATAAATGTCAGGCTGTCCGACATGTTTTTTAAGGTGACTTCAATCTTATCGCCTGCTGCGTTATACTCCGCATCGACTAGCAATTGGGCGCGGCCTTGCGTTATGCTCAACGCTAATAGGAAAAACAAGAATAACTTTTTCATAGCTTTTGCTTATTAATTATAGCCTTATTTTCTACAAATTCACGGAACGATGTTTGCTGCCAAGGCTCGAATTCCTGAAGCACACTGTTCAGTTCCTCCTTGTGTTGAGTAGATAGATCGCTTACTACCGTACGCCACAGTTCAGAGGTGGGGTCTTGGGCAATGGCACCAATAGAGATACCTACCATCTTACGGAGCTTCTCACGTACAGGAATACAACTCAAATGCTTGAAAGTATAAATGTATCTATCGGCATTGTCACGGAATCCATTATTTCCATACTCATCTGATATCATCACGGCATAGAATTCACTCCAAGTCGATGGGAACGTATCGAAGAATGGGCGCTCATGTATCTCCAGTGCCTGACTCTGTCTGAATATGCAACGATATGTTGCTGCCATGAGAAGGGTGTCAGTAACAAGTGAAGGTTCCTTCTTGAAGTAAGTAGGAAATTTACCATCGGCTCCAGGGAGGTGCATCTGAAGTTTTGTATGTTCTCCAACCTGAACATGAGAAAACGTAATGGCGCCATCAGCTTTGTTTCCACTATCCGACATCTGGTAAGGAGCAATGATAATGATTTCCGGTGTTCTATTAGGCACGCAATTCTTGATGATATAGCAAAGGGAGTCTGTGAAGTAAATACGTTCCGTATCATAAAGGAACATCGGATGTCGCCATATCTCCTTGATACAACTCTGCTTTTCGCAGGTTACACTACCCATTTTTAAATGTTTATTATCTTTTTGTACGAACTGCCAGAAACGAGCCTGTTGGAGTTCGCTCTTCTCTTTCAACAATTGCGAAACCAGTCGTTTGTTACGAGCCACCTTGGCTGTCACTATTTTCTGCCACTTGTCCGAGGCCGGGGCGTTTTGTATCGACATACCAATGGTGATGCCAATGAGTTTACGATAGTACTCCTTGGTATCAATGTCCTTTAGATTGCTAAACGCATTGAGATACTTTTCGAAGTCGTGCGAAAAGTCCTGTTTATAGATAGACTTTACTTCTTTTTTGAAGAAAGCACCATTGAACGTGCGCTCAAAATCATACCATGTTGAAGGAAACGCATCAAAAAAGGCCTGCTGGTACTGTTTGCCATGCTTGTAAGCCAGTTCTTTATAGGCACAAGAAAGTTGCAGCGTGTCGTATTTCTCACAATCGTTTTTTGTGAGAATCATTTCAGCATACTCCGGAACTTCTTTACAATATAAAGTTAGTCCTTTCTCAGAAGCGGATGTAATTTTAAAACTGTAGGTTTGACTTGGTGTTGATTCATTCGATTTCACTACGACATAGCTTCCTTTCTTATTCTTTCCAACCAACTCATCACGGAACCTACTGTGTGGTTCCGATGAAAGATAGTAAGCTTCTGGCGAGACACCGAAACTAACCAATTTAGTGCCCATATACATACTATCCTCCGTGAAAGCGACTTGATAGGAAATTCGTTTCCATGTCCATGTATTGGACTTCAAATATTCCGTTGTCACCTCTTGGGCATTTGCTACTGAAGAAATCATCAGAGACAAAACAAAAAAGCAATATTTTTTTTTCATAATTCATAATTAATATGATCAATATAAATATTCTATTTGTTAATTACGAATGGGTCAATTAGACTATTCAGTTTTAAAAAAACATCTCTGTAAAAATCATTTATAGAATAAGTTTCTTTTTCCCCATTTCCTGGATTTGTGCAGTCATGCAAACATTAAACTTTTATCATGTTGTAGTTATGGTTTTGTCATGCAATAGTTTAGGTTTTAGCGCTCATCTAAAGTCTAAAAAGAGTGATTCTAGACTTTAGAAAATGCAATTCTAGACTTTAGAAATGGTCTTTCCAGAGTCTGGAATAAAAACAAAACAAAAAGTTTGGAGGCTCCAAACGGTGCGTTTGAAGCCTCCAAACCTATCGAATGACGCCTCCAAACTTATGGAATGGAAGTACTACTTACTTCAATGAATAGGGAAATCATCCATAGACATTCTTCCGAATATTATTTTAGCGCGTTGCATATATTCGTCCCAGTTTTCTTCCACTTTCTTTAAAAGTGCTTTACGCTCTTTCTCATCGTAGACGGCCTTTATCCATACATCAGTTATGGTGCGCTTAGTGCCATCGGGGAAAACATGAGTAAACTCAGCAAGCAAGATACGGCTATTAATAAACTTATAGGTGAAATATGCATCAGTCTCCCATTCGGGGCCAGCCTGGTGTAGTGCTATCTTCTCATGATAAGTGCTGTCGCTGGTAACCTCATAATTACCGAAAATCCACGGATTGAAGTTAAACTCCTCATAGTGGACATAATCTGCCGGGTTTAAATAGAATCCAAACAAACGGCCATCTGGCATAAACACTTTACCTGCTGAGCCAATCATGATAACAGCCGGACCTCTGTAATCTACTTTCTGCCATACACCTACCAAAGGATTATTCTTCTGAGCATAAGACAGCATGGAACACAATGCCATTACGGCAATAGAAAAAAGAATCTTTTTCATTATTACTTTTATTGTTTAAATGGTTTTAGGTTTATTGATGCTGCAAATATATGAATATATTTGTATCCGTGCAAATAAATCCTTGATTATTTTCAAACAAAGTTTTCTTTTTCTTGTTCTGACTGTTTTTCTGTTCCATGACAATAGCTATACTATGAGGGTGGAAAAGCGTAGCTTTTTGGTTGCAAAAGCTTAACTATTCTGTTACGAAAACGAGCTCACCACCTTTCATGAGTTGTTGGTGACGGATGGTGTATCCTTGCAGCTTCTTGCCACGGAAACGAATCTCTTTAATCTGAGAGCCGTTGCCTTGGCGAGTGATGGTGAGCGTATGCCCATTCGTCAGATGCATGGTGGCTTTGGGATATGCAGGAGGCAACAGATAGTAGAAGTCCTGACCGGCATTGGGGAAGAAGCCCAGTGTGGTGAAGATATACCACGAACTCATGGCACCAGAGTCTTCGTTGTCGCAATAGCCGCGCTCCACAGAGAAGTTCTTCTCGCGAAGCATGTTCACATACTTTGCAGTCAGGTCGGGACGACCGCAATGGTGGAAGGCGAAAGGGGAGAGAAAGCCCGGTTCGTTCCAGAGTGCGATTAATCCTTTGTCGAACCCATACTGCAGATGTTCTATCATCTTCTCCTTGCCACCGGAGAGAGCTATGAGTGCATCGAAATCGTGGGGCATGAAAACGGAATAGGTCCACGAATTGCCTTCGTAGAAGAACTCCACCCATGAGGCGTAGCCGTGACGGGGACTGAAAGGCTGTTCGTTGCGCTCCGTACACCACTCGCCGTTCTCTCTTCTTGGAGCAATGAAGCCACGGATGTCGGATTCGTCGTCCTTGAGCTGGGCATTGAAGAGCTTCTGCCAACTGTGTGAGCGCTCCAACATCTGGCGGGCAAATGCTTTGTCCTTCATCATCTTGGCTACTTGGTAAACGCAGTAGTCGTTGTAGGCATACTCCAGCGCATTGGAACAACTCATGGCAGTATCAACCTCTGGTTGCCAACCTAATCGCTGGTATTCCTTAGAACGATTGTGAGTGGCACTCCATTTGAGCCATTTGTAGGCTTCCTTACGGTCGAAATCTTTTACGCCCTTCACGAAGGCATCGGCAATGACGTTCTCTACATCATCACCGCCTTGGCGCCAGTCCCATTCGAGTGAGGAAGTGAAGGTGGGCGTACACTTCCCGTCGTGCTCATAGCGACGCAGGAATGAACGAATGGTCTTACTGACAAAAGGCTCGTCGAGCAATGTATGCAGAGGGTAGGCAGTACGCCAGGTGTCCCATACGCAATAATGGTCGTCAATGTTCTCACCATCGAAGCGAGGATTGTCGTTACTACGGTCGCGTGGCATCAGCATGGAGTGATACATGGTGGTGTAGAAAAGTTCCTGTTCGTGCTCGTCGGCCTCGATGTGTATCTTGTTCAGGGCTTTGTCCCATGTGTTCTGTGCAGTTTGCTTGATTTCGTCAAAACTGGCCTTACTTTCTTCTTTCAAGAAATGACGGGCATTATCAATACTCTTCATGGAAACTGCAATGTAGAGGACCTTAGGCTTGCCATTATCGTATAGGGGAAGAATCTTAGCGTAATGTCCAGACTGCTGTTGGATGATGGCTTTGCTTAGATCGAAATCGGCGGATGCAATAGCAAAGAAGACCTTATAGGGAAGTTCGCTGCCGAATCCCCCTCGGTATTCGCCAAATCCGCACAGAGTCTTGCTGGCAGCATCGTAAGAAAGGTTTCCGCCCAAAAACTGACCATTTTGTTCGGATGCAATATGCTGCGAAAGACTATGTTCTACATCGAAGAGTAGGGTTGCCTCCCCCTTGCTTTTCGCATTGGTGTCGTAGGTGATGCGATAAGCGGCGGTGTGGGCTGCAGGTGCAATCTCTGTGACGATGTTGTAGCGATCAAGGCGTACCTTATAATAATAAGGTCTTATGACCTCCTCGGATTTCTCGGAGTCATGTGCATCTTCTATTGCAGTGAATCCGCGCTGAGGAGAGAGAAGCAGTTGTCCGTATCGTCCCCAGCCAGTGCCGGAAACATGCAGTTGGCCAAAACCACGAACGGGCTGGTTCTCTTTGTAGGCGCCATGACCACCGTGAGGCGTCTGAGGCGATGGACAAATACTTCCATGCGGTAGTTGCGGACCTACGGTACAGTTGCTGCTGCCACGTGTGCCCATTAGGATTTGTACTTTGTCAGAGGGATGGTCTTCCGCTTTTGCCTTTGTAGAAAAGACCATAAGCGCAGACAAGGCAATGGTTAATGATAGTAATTTCATTTGTAAATAGGTTATTTAGTGAAACGGTATGAAAAAAGTCCTGCAATCTTTTAGACTACAGGACTTTCTTTCAGGGTGCCCGGTGGGACTCGAACCCACGACATTCAGAACCACAATCTGACGCTCTAACCAACTGAACTACGGGCACCATGTTGGTTTTGCGGGTGCAAAGGTACGTCTTTTATTTGATTCTGCCAAATAAAATGGCGACTTTTTTCGAAAAATCTTCAATATTAGTGAAGAATCCCCATTTTTTTACTCCTCGCCCTGTGCAGGAGCAGCATCCTCAGCGGGTGCGGCAGCCTCTTCCTGCTGTGCAGGACTAGCACCAAATGCGGGAACATTGTTAGGATTGGCCTCAGGAGACTCAATGCCATTGAGCAGAGCAGGAGCATCGTTCTGAGCTGTAGGAAGAACGTATGCGCAAGCAATACTTACTACAACCATAAAGGCTGCTAAACCCCATGTAGCTTTCTCGATGAAGTCAGTGGTCTTGCGAACACCGCCAATCTGGTTGTAAGATGCGAAGTTTGATGCCAAACCACCACCTTTTGACTCTTGAATCAGCACGATGCCCACCATGAGCAAAGCTGTGATTACGATGAGGATAATAAATAATGTGTACATCTTTTTTACTTTTTATTTTTATTATTATTTATAATCAATTTCTCTAAGAAACGAATTTGGTCTGCAAAGTAAGCATTTTTTTTCGGATAATCCAAACTTAATCGCTGAATTATTTCCAAAGCTTTGGAATAATTCCCCTGTTTGATGTAAATTCGGGCTAAAGTTTCAGTAAAATAGTCTTCACCTGCAGGTTTTCCTTCCTCTGTGACTTCTTCTTCGAGTTCGGGCTTTAAGGTAGGTGTCTCTGGTAAGACAATCTTTCCTGTGTCATTATTTATGAAGGAGTCGATGAGGCTCTGTCCTTTGAGCTTAGGAGCCGAATCCTCGTCTTGATAGTCCTCGCACTCAAGAAGATAAGCCACATAGTCGACAGCGGCGTCGGCAGGTGTTGGCTTACGCTTGGCTTTCTTTTTGTCAGTTTCGGCTTCGTCTTCCTTGGGAATAGATTCCAGGAAATTATCAATGAGTGAGAGTGTACGTGTAGAGGTATCGCCGTTAGCATTGCTGTTGGTTGCTGCTTGCTTGGAAACAGCGCCTTCGTTGTTTTTGCGAAGTTGATAGTGTGCAGCCTCAATCATCTGGAAGAGCACACGGCGATCGGTGATATAGATGGCGGCACGACGCAATTCAGTGTCGAACGATGGGTCATGAAGCAAATAGAGATTTTGCAGCATGAGCAAGCGTGCCGTCTGGAAATAGGGGTAGAGTGCGAGCATAGAGCGCAACTCGTAGAGGGTGTCACGGTCTAGGCGTTCAGGGTGTTTGATGAGCTCTGCTATTTCCATATTCTATTAATGTCGGCTTTTAGCTATTAGCGCTATGGGCTATTATTACCAGTTCGCTACGGTGGCGTTGAAGATCTGGTCGCAGATGTCCTTTACCATCTGGGTAACCAGTTCTTCCTGAACGGAATTGAGCGACTGGGTTGTTTCGTAGGTTGCTGTAGAAGTGAACTGGCGTTCAAAGTCTTCTGCGTGGTTCTGGTTGTTGGTGAAGCGCACGTTGACTGTCATGGAGAGTTCTGTCTGTGCGGAGTAACCTTCGCTACTTACCGACTTGTTGCGCTGGTCGTAGCGGGTTATCTCGCCATCAATCTTCAGGTCGCCATTACGTTTCACCTGCATCAGTTTGGTATGATTGGCAAACTGGTCCTTCAATTGGTTATTGAAGATATTAGCCATGGGTCCCCACACGTAGCTGGAGCGAATGGGGAAGTCTGCCAATGTGATGGTCTTTGTCTTGTTGTAGTCGATGCTGGCGCCATTGAACTTATAGCTGACAGAGCATGACATGAGGATGAGGCAGGTGAGCACGGCCATGCCGAACTGCTTCAAGCGGCGATATAGTGTGCGGTCGCTTATGCCTAACTCTTGCGCAGCCTTCTTGCGATTGCCACCATTGCGCTCAAGTGCTTTCTCCAACATCTGTCGTCCCATTTCACTAAGATTCAGGTTCTCCTGTTCTGGCTGTGGCTCGACGTATTCTTCGGCTACGGCATCTTCGAGGACAGGGGAGAGAGGTTGGATGGGTTGAATGGGCTGAATAGGATTAATAGACGATGGAGATGTCTTGACGTCCTCCATCTGCTTCTTCAGCTGACTCATCTCTCGGCGCATGTCGTTCACGTTGCCTCTCAGTTCGAAGAGAATCTTATAGAGAATTTCGCGTTCATTCTCAAAGGAATGGTCGCTGCCCTTGTTGATAACTGCTAACTGAGTACTCTCGCGATCCTGCGGGATGAACTGTGCCAGTATCTCCGGGGTGATAAGACGGTTTGGACTGAGAATGGAAATCTGCTCCGTGATATTCTTCAACTGTCGCACGTTGCCTGGCCATTTGTAGCGCATCAGCATCAGCTTAGCCTCGTCGGTCAGTTGGATGCGTTCCATCTTGTACTTGTCTGCCATCTGCATAGCAAAGAGACGGAACAAGAGCACGATGTCTTCGCCGCGTTCGCGCAGAGAAGGCATCTGTATGGGGATGGAGTTCAGACGGTAGTAGAGGTCTTCACGGAAACGTCCTTCGCTGATAGCCTGACGGATATTAACGTTGGTGGCAGCCACAATACGTACGTCGGTCTTGCGAACCTCCGTGGCTCCAACGGGAATATACTCGCCAGTCTCCAGCACACGTAATAGTCGTGCCTGTGTGGCTAAGGGCAGTTCACCCACCTCGTCGAGAAACAGCGTACCCTTGTTGGCAACACCAAAATAACCCGGTGAGTCATTGATGGCACCAGTAAACGAACCCTTTACATGTCCGAAAAGCTCAGAGTCGATGGTTCCTTCGGGGATAGAGCCACAGTTGATGGCGAAATACTTCTCGCGTTTGCGGGGAGAGTTGTCGTGGATGACACGAGGGATAATCTCCTTACCAACACCACTTTCACCAATGATGAGTACACTCAGATCGGTTGGCGCTACCTGTAAGGCAACGTCAAGAACATGGTTCAACGCCTCGCAGTTGCCCACGATGTTGTACCGCTGTTTAATGGTCTGTAGTTCTGTACTCTTCATAATTGGCTGACAAAATTACGTATTTTTTCTGAAATAACTGCAATTATGGCAGAAAAATTACTGATTTTGCTCTTTCTTAGGCTGCGAACGGAAGCGCACCTTCTCACTCTCGTCGCGCTTCTCGTGATAGAGCTTGGGCAGCGGGTTGGCTAAAGGCTCGTCGTAGTTGTGACGGTTGCGATAGATGTCGAGTGCAGCGTAGATGGCGTTGCGCATAGACTGTGCGTCCATCTCGTTGCGTCCTGCCAAATTGAAATAGGCACCATGAGCAGGCGCTGTGCGTACCATATCAAGACCGGTAGTGAAGCGGACACCATTCTCGGGCGTAAGTGTCTTGAAGGGTGTCTGTCCCTGGTCGTGATACATGGCCAGCACACCGTCAAAGCGACTGTAGCTACCGTGGCCGAAGAAGTCGTCGGCAGCATAGGGACCAAATGCCTGAATGCTCTTTTCTGCCAACTCCTGAATGGCAGGAACGATAATCTCCTGTTCCTCGTCGCCCAGAGCACCATCCTCACCACAACGGGGGTTCAAGGCAAGAATAGCGATGCGGGGGTTAGCGATGCGAAGGTCGCGGCGCAGTGACTCGTGGAAGAGCATGGTCTTCTCCACGATTTTCTGTTTGGTGATAGACTCTGCCACATCCTTGATGGCAACATGGTTGGTAACCAGTGCTACGCGCAGTCCGTCGTTCATCAGGATGGTGAGACCTTTCTTGCCATCGTTCATCAGACGCTCAATATAGCTGGTGTGGCCATTGAAGCCACCAATACTGTTCTTAAAGACTGGTGCGGTGACGAGTACATCGAAGGCCCCTTTCTTGTAATCCTCGATAGCTCGGTCGATGGCAACCTTGGCAGCATCTCCTGCTTCGGGAGTCGGCATGCCCAGTTCAACCTTCACCTCGTCTTCAATCACAGCGAGCAGGTTCAGATGTCCGTCGCGTGCCTCGCTGGCATTCTTGATGACGGTATAGTGAGGTGCAGCCTCAAGCATATTGCCATAGTACTCAGCCAACTTGGGTGAGCCATAGATGATGGGTGTGCATAGTTCCAGCATAGCGGGGTCTTCGAAGGCTTTGAGAATCACTTCATAACCTACGCCGTTGGTATCTCCGTGGGTAATAGCTACCCTGATTTTCTTTTCTTCCATATTTAGTTATTGATGGGGTTAATGGACTTGATCTTATTAATGGGCTTGACGCGTCTTTTCTGCTGTGGAGAGAAGACCGCAGGCCGCGAATATGTCTTGACCGCGACTGGCTCGGATGGTGGTGAACACACCGTGCTGAGTGAGGTAGTCGCGTAGTTGTTCCATGCGTGCTTCGTCGGCGCTGGGCAGGTCCACATTGGGAATCTCGTGGAAACGAATGAGGTTGACACGACATTCCAAACCACTGACCAGCTTGATGATTTCTTTGGCATGTGCCAGAGAGTCGTTGAGTCCGCCAAAGCAGATATACTCAAACGAGCAGCGTCGCTGATGTGTAAAGTCGTATTGTTTCAGCAGCTCCACCGTCTCGGCAATGGGCATCGCTTTTTCTGCAGGCATCAGCGCAAGACGCTGTTCGTGAAGTGGCGAGTGCATGGAGATGGCTACGTGGCATTCACTTTCGTCGAGGAATCTCTTCAGCTTGCTCTTTACGCCTACAGAACTAACGGTGATGCGCTTGGGACTCCAGGCATAGCCATCGGGCGATGTGAGCAGGTTGGTGACCTGAAGCACATTGTCGAGATTGTCCATTGGCTCACCTTGTCCCATGAAAACGATGTTCGTAAGTTTTTCACGTTCGGGTAGGGAGTAAATCTGATTCAGAATATCCGCAGCAGTCAGACTGCCCTCAAATCCCTGCTTGCCCGTCTGACAGAACAGACAGTTCATCTTGCAGCCCACTTGGCAAGACACGCAAAGCGTACCTCTGTCACCATCAGGGATGAAGACAGTTTCAACGAATAATCCGGAATCTCCAGACTTTCCGGTCGTCCTCACAGGAAACAAATACTTCACGGTGCCATCAACGGAACGCTGACAGTGCAGGGGCTCCATCGCTCCTACACAGTATTCCTCAGCCAAACGCTCACGATTGGCTTTCGAGAGATTGGTCATCTCGTCGATGCTTTTCACGTGCTTGTCGTAGAGCCACTTGGCAATCTGACCACCTGTGAAGGCTGGCATGCCAAGACTCTTCACCAACTCTTTCAGCTGTGAAGAGGTGAGGCCCATCAGCACCTTTTTTCTATCGTTCATGCTGCAAAGGTACGTAATTTTTTCGATATGTTTCGTCATTTTCGTTGAAAATGATTACTTTTGCACAGAAAATTCTAAAACAATGAAAGGGACGATTGATTTTTTTCTGCCTTGTAGTGATGTGCAAGAAGTAGCTCCTGTGCTGGAGCAACTGCGTGCCTGTGTGATGGTGCGCAATATATGCCTGCTTGTCAACGAACCTGTCGACGCCGTGCCTCTGGAGTGTTGTACGCTGGTGGTGAAGGATGTAACATCGACGGAGACGCTGAAACAGGTAGCCCAGATGTCTGTGTCCGATTATGTGGTGCTGTTGACAAAACCTGTGCCTGTATCGCTGGGAGAGGGCGCCTTGGAACGTATGGTCCAGGCTGCAAACGATAGCGATGCTGCTATGGTTTACGCAGACCACTGGGAGAAGAAGATTGGTGAGGATGGAGAAGCTCATGTGGAGAAGCATCCTGCCATCGACTATCAGTTGGGTTCTGTTCGCGATGATTTTGACTTTGGTGCGCTCTGGTTGGTGCGAGGTTGCATGATGCGCCGATGGGCACAGGACCAGACCGACACATTATTTATATATGGAGGACTTTACCAACTGCGTCTCTTCTTGAGTCGTCAGGGCGAACTGCTCCACCTGAATGAGTTGCTCTATACGGAAGAGGAACGCGATAACCGCGCCTCTGGCGTCAAGCAGTTTGACTATGTGAACCCTGCCAATCGTGATGTGCAGATTGAGATGGAACAGGTGGCAACTGCTCACCTGAAAGCCATTGGTGCGCTGGTTGATCCGTCGGAGGTTGTCGATGTGGACTACGACGAGCAGAACTTTGCTGTTGAGGCTTCGGTCATCATCCCTGTGTTCAATCGTGAGAAGACCATAGCCGATGCTGTGAAGAGTGCGATGGGGCAGGAGACGAGCTTTAAGTATAATGTGATTGTGGTGGACAACCATTCTACCGATAAGACAAGTGCCATTTTGCAGGAGGTAAGTGATAGCTTTGCTCCTGGCAAACTGATTGTTTTGTCTCCGCAAAGGACCGACTTAGGTATCGGAGGCTGTTGGAACATGGCGGTGAACGATTCGCGTTGCGGACGATTTGCCGTGCAGTTGGATTCCGACGACCTGTATAGTTCGCCCAAGACACTTCAGACCATCGTTGATGCTTTCCGTGAACAGAAGGCTGCGATGGTGGTGGGTTCCTATCGCATGTGCGACTTCGACCTGAACACCTTGCCTCCCGGACTCATCGCCCATAAGGAGTGGACGGAAGAGAACGGACCTAACAATGCGCTCCGCATCAATGGACTGGGAGCACCACGTGCGTTCTTTACCCCCTTGCTGCGCCAGTTCCAGTTGCCCAACACAAGCTATGGCGAGGACTATGCGATGGGGCTGATGTTCTCACGTCATTACCGTATAGGCCGTATCTACGATGAACTCTACCTGTGTCGTCGCTGGGGAGGCAATAGCGATGCTGCCTTGAGCATAGACCGCATCAATGCCAACAATCTGTATAAGGACCGTCTTCGTACGTTGGAAATCAAGGCTCGTCAGCGCATGAATGCAGAGAGCAACGTGGTCATCGATAGTCAGATAGACCGTTATTTTAATCGACAGATGCAGTTATGGCCCGATGCCAGAAAGCGTTATCGCGAATTGGAACATGTAGAGATTCGTGAACTTGCCCCGCAGAATGCAGAACATGCCACTTTCGACCTGAAAGTGCAGTTCAACCCTGCCCGCATCGTTTCTACAGGAGCTAATATCTCGAAGAAGGCTGTGGCAGAGCGTCCTTGTTTCCTGTGTGCCAAGAATCGTCCGCAGGAGCAGATGACAAAGACTGTCGATGGTAACTACGAGTTGCTGGTGAATCCCTTCCCCATACTCCCCATGCATTTCACCATCCCTGTGCGTCGTCACCGTCCACAGCAGATTCGTCCTATGTTTGGAGAGATGATGCAGCTGCTGGATTGCTATCCGGAGCTGACCGTGTTCTATAATGGTCCGCGTTGCGGAGCCTCTGCGCCCGATCATGCCCATCTGCAGGCAGGAAGCGCGGGTGTGCTGCCTTTACAGAAAGAGTGGCAGCGCTTGTCGCGCAATCTGGTGCCGGTGGTGCAAAAAGACGATGAGTCAGGCATCTTTGTCGTTGAGGACTATCCTTGTCCTGCCTTGGCTATCCGTTCGGCAAAGCGTCGTAGTATGGATCGCCTCTTCGTAAGGCTCCATGATGCGATGCCTTTGGTGGATGGCGAGACGGAACCCATGATGAATATCGTGGCGTGGAGACAGGACGATAACTATATCGCTGTGGTATTCCCACGACAGAAACACCGTCCCGACTGCTATTTCAAGACGGGTGAGGAACAGATGATGATTAGTCCGGGTGCCTTGGATATGGCAGGCTTGATCATCACGCCGCGTCGCGAGGACTTCGAACGTATCGATGCTGACAAGGCATTGGGCGTCCTGCGTGAATGTGCTCTTTCTGACGAAGGTCTTCAGACGTTGGTAGAACGACTGAAACAGCGTATGCTAACATCTAAGTCGGATTCGCCTGCTGCCCAGTGGGTGAAGTCGATAGCTGCCGATGGTGAACCTATGGTGACAGTAGGTATTGTGAGTGGTGAGAAACTGGAGTTCCAGTTGAATGGCTCATATACGGCTAAGGGTGAGAAACTTACGGGTCCTCAGGAGGTGAGTATCGCTGATGGTGGTTTGCTTTGGCGAGGACAGCAATATCGTGAGTTGCGCTTCTTGCCACAAGATGACGATGCTTCGTTCTCACTCAACGATGTGACCATTGGTGTAGGGTTCCACTGGGAGCGCCAGGAACAGCAGACCTTCCGTGGCATGCTGCGATTGGTGGTGGAGAGTGATAAGGTGCTGGCCATTAATGAGTTGTCTGTAGAGCAGTATCTGGAAAGTGTTATCTCGAGTGAGATGAGCGCTACCTCTTCGCCAGAGTTGCTAAAAGCCCATGCAGTCATCTCGCGTTCGTGGTTGTTGTCGCAGAAACAGCGTCGCCAGACGTCGCAACATGCTACAGGCTTCTTCTCGTTTATCAAGAAGGACGACGAGCTGCTTCGTTGGCACGATCGTGAGGAACATACGCTGTTCGATGTCTGTGCCGATGACCATTGTCAGCGTTATCAGGGCATTACACGCGCCTCTTCTCCTGCTGTGGCAGAGGCTATCAGACAGACGCGCGGACAGGTGCTGGTCTATGCCGGCGAACTTTGCGATGCGCGCTTCTCTAAGTGCTGCGGCGGAAGAACGGAGGAGTTCCAGTATTGTTGGGAAAACATATCCAAGCCCTATCTGGTCTCTGTAGCTGATCCTTTCTGTAATACAAAGGATAAGCGCGTGCTGCAGCAGGTATTGAATGACTATGACCAGGAGACCCCCGACTTCTATCGCTGGCAGGTGGAATATACGCGTGAGCAACTCACCGAACTGGTTAACCGTAAGTTGAAGATGGACCTTGGCGAGATTCTCGACCTTGTGCCTCTGGACAGAGGAAAGAGTGGTCGCATCTGGCGACTGAAGATTGTAGGTTCGAAGCGCACGTTTATCATTGGTAAGGAACTGGAGATTCGTCGCGCTCTCAGCGAGAGCCATCTGTATAGCTCCGACTTCGACGTAGAACAGCACGGTGACCGCATCATCCTCAACGGACGCGGATGGGGACATGGCGTAGGCCTTTGTCAGATTGGTGCTGCCGTGATGGGCGAGAAAGGCTATGGCTATGACGAGATTCTCCTGTATTATTATAGAGGTGCAGAAATAAAGAAAATCTATAAATGATGAAAAAACAACATTCTCCATGGGCGTGGATACCTACGCTCTATATGGCTGAGGCTCTGCCTTATGTTGCAGTAATGACCATTTCTACCATTATGTATAAGCGACTGGGCATCTCCAATACGGACATCGCCCTCTATACCGGTTGGCTTTATCTGCCTTGGGTCATCAAGCCCTTCTGGAGTCCGTTTGTCGATTTGATGAAGACCAAGCGCTGGTGGACGGTAGCCATGCAGTTTCTCATTGCCATTGGCTTCGCGTGTATCGCTTTCTCGCTACCCACGTCGTTGTTCTTCCGCATGACGCTGGCAGCTTTCTGGCTTGTTGCCTTCACCTCTGCCACCCACGATATTGCTGCCGATGGCTATTACATGCATGCCCTCGATGACCACGAACAGTCGTTCTATGTGGGCATCCGCAGCACCTTCTATCGCATTGCCACCGTGGCAGGACAGGGCTTGCTGGTCATCCTGGCTGGATGGCTGGAGGAAAGCACCGGGGATATTCCCTTTGCGTGGATGATTACCTTTGGCGTCATGTCGGCATTGTTCCTCCTGACAGCCATCTATCATCAGTTCATTCTTCCCAAACCTGCTTCCGATAAGCCTTCGAAGGAGGTGACAGCATCCACCGTCCTCAAGGAGTTCTTGGAGACTTTCCGCACGTTCTTTACAAAGAAGAATGCATTGGTGGCTATTCTCTTCATGCTGCTTTATCGCTTGCCGGAAGCTCAGTTGGTGAAAATCATCAACCCCTTTATGCTCGACCCCATAGACAAGGGCGGACTGGGACTGACCACCGGACAGGTGGGTGTGGTCTATGGCACCATTGGTATCATCGGACTGACCATTGGTGGTATCCTTGGTGGTATTGCTGCAGCCCATGGCGGACTGAAGAAATGGCTTTGGCCTATGGTCTGCGCCATCACCTTGCCCGACCTGGTATATGTTTATCTGAGCTATGCGCAGCCCGATAGTCTCATGATTGTCAATGCCTGCATCTTCGTAGAGCAGTTTGGCTATGGCTTTGGCTTCACGGCCTATATGCTCTACCTCATCTATTTTGCTGAAGGAGAGCACAAGACAGCCCATTACGCCATGAGTACTGGATTCATGGCCTTGGGCATGATGCTTCCTGGCATGATGGCGGGATGGTTGCAGGAAACTATCGGTTATCAGCACTTCTTCGTGTGGACCATGATTTGTTGTGCTGCCACCTTTATTATATGTGCTTTCCTGAAGATTGATCCAGAGTTCGGTAAGAAGAAATAAGTGTGATGACCAGCGAACAGAGAAATCCTTTACTTTGGCTTTCCACTTTGTATTTCACAAAGGGAATAGCCTATGTTATGGTGATGTTTCTCTCGCTCATCATGTTGAAACAGATGGGACTTGCCAATGAGGCCGTGCTGAGTTGCGTGGCCTTGTTTCATGTGCCCTGGATCACGAAGTTCTGGTGGAAGCCTTTTGTCCTTCCTCAGCATTTCACCCTGTGGATCGGGTTGACGGAGTTCTTGCTGGCTTTAGCCTTCGCCGCCTTGTCGTTCTTCATCTCCACGATGTGGATGCTGATTACCATCTTGTCCGTGATTGCCATACTGACTGCTGTCCACAATGTGGCAGTCGATGGACTCTATCGTCAGGTGACGCGCGATAACCACCTCATGGCGTTTGCCCGTGTAAAGGAGCTGGCTCGCAAGATGGCAGTCATCATTGGTCAGGGTGTACTGGTGATGGTGGTAGGCAACCTGCAGGTGTTCTATCGCTATGACCGTTTCTATCCCTGGCAGGCCACACTCTATATCCTGGCAGGTCTTTTCCTGCTTGCCTGCATGTGGCACAATCATGTGCTGCCTCGTGGCTATCACCAGCGAGAAAGCGCTCCTCACCGTGCCCTTCCTTCTTTGAAGGATGTCGGAGCCGCTTTTCTCTTCTTCTATCCCTTTGCTGTGGGCCTACAGGCAAAGATTGGCATTCTCTTCCTCATGGATACACCCAGTGTTGGCGGATTGGGATTGTCGCCTCAGGAGTTTGGACTCGTCATGGGTACTGTCGGCATCCTGGGACTGACAGCAGGAGGCATGCTGGGATTCCGCATGCTGCGCCGCGACGGACTTACCCGTTGGCTTTGGCCTATGGCTTTCCTGATGGTCGTCCCCTGTGCTGTCTATGCCCTTCTGGGCTATTGGGAACCCACCAATCTCGCCCTTGTCGGCCTTGGCATCCTTCTCGAACAAACATCCTATGGCTTTGGCTTTGCTGCCTATCTGTGGGTACTTCGCCATGTTCACAATCGTGAGGTGGGGAAGTCGGTGATGGCCTTGTCGGTGATGGTGTCCTGCCTGTTCTCTGGCCTTCTCCAGATGGCGGTGGGCTATTATTACACCTTCCTCATCGCACTGTTCCTGAGTGTCCTTCCGCTGGTTTCCGCCTGGACAATTAGGAAAAACCCTACACTGAAATAGGTATTTCTCTATTGCCTGATAAGCACTTTTTATATACTTTTGCATCAGTTAAACCAATAAAATGTAAGAGTTATGAAAAAGATGTACGCATATACCAAGATGATAATGGCCGCAATGGTCATGATGCTGGCTTTCACAAGTTGTGACGAAGATGCCGCTTTGGCTTATGACCTTGAGGGCGTTTGGCAGGGTTCCATTGTTGGCGAGTACTATCACCATCGCTATGGCGACAATGATTACGATACCGAGATTATGTTCTCACAGCGTGGTTCGTGGTACAATGGTGGAACGGGTTATGAGATAGACCGTAACTATCGTACGGGTCGTTACACGAAGAACTATTTCGAGTGGAGCGTGAGTCGTGGCCGCATCTATCTGCGCTACGATGATGGCAGCGAGGTTGTGATTCGCGATTTCGAAACCTACTGGATGGGACACAAGATGCGCTTCCGTGGCTATTTCGACGACAGATATACGGGCGAGGCGCTGGCTTCATTCAATCTGGTAAAGGTGGAGTCTCCCAATGAAACCTACGACTACTTCTATAGTCGACAGGCACCAGCGATGGATGAAAACGAAGAAGAGTAGGCGAAAAGCCTACTCTTCTTTTTATATTCCTAAACCTCCTTGAAACGACATGTCCACCGCCTTGCTCTGCTGTATGCGTGAGAAGGGAGGCACATCGTGGGTTACCCAGATGTTACCACCGATGACGGAGTCGTGACCGATGGTGATGCGTCCCAGGATAGAGGCATTTGAATAGACCGTCACGTGGTCCTCTATGATGGGGTGACGGGGGATGTTCAGCATGTTGCCGTTCTCGTCATAGCGGAAACTCTTGGCACCCAGGGTGACACCTTGGTAGAGGGTGACATGGTTGCCGATGATGGCAGTCTCGCCAATGACCACACCCGTACCGTGGTCGATGGCGAAGTATTCGCCTATCTGGGCTCCGGGGTGAATGTCGATACCTGTCTTCGAGTGAGCCTGCTCGGTGATGATGCGTGGAATCACGGGCACCTGCATCTTGTGCAGCACGTGTGCTATGCGGTAGTGCGTCATGGTGTTCATCACAGGATAGCAGTAGATGACCTCGCCATAGTTTGTGGCAGCGGGGTCGCTCTGGAACATGGCTTCCACGTCGGTGTATAGCAGGCGCTTCACCTCAGGCAACTGGTCGATGAACTTCAGCGCTATCTCGTCGGCACACATCATCACGTCGTTCTCGCTGCATTCCTCGCAGAACTGCAGTCCGCGTGCTATCTGTCTGCGCAGCAAGTTGTATAGCTCGTCCATGCTCACGCCGATATGATAGGAGCGCATCTGCTCGTCGCTCTGTCTCTTGTGGAAGTAGTCGGTGAAGATGATGTCCTTACACAGACTGACGATGCGTCTCACTTCCTCTACAGAAGGGAGTGGTGCGGTACCTGCCGGCATCATGTCGCGTTCGCGTTCCGACAACTTTGATAGTTTGGCTACGTTTCGCTGTAGCACTTCGTTTAATAGCGTATGTTCCATTTCGGTTGCAAAAATACAAAATAATGACGAACTTTAATACGAAATGGTGATTTTTTTGTATTTTTGCATGCGATATGATAGTAACCTACGACCTATGAGAAGATTTCTGATGATGGTATGCGCGCAGATGTTGTGCGTTTTTTCGTTGATGGCTGGTATTGTAACCGAGGATGAGGCTTTGCTCAGGGCAAAGGCTTTCCTGACTGAAAGAGGCCGACAGCCTGTGCTTCGTGCTGCGTCGGCATTGCGACGTGCGCCAAGCACTGCAAATAGAAGCTATTATGTATATAATATAGGTGAGAATGCAGGTTTCGTCCTGGTGAGTGGCGATGACCGTACGCCTGCCATTCTAGGCTATGCCGATGAGGGGGCGTGGCAGGAGGAACGTTTGCCTGAGGCGCTGCGCGACTTGTTGCGTTGCTATGAGGCGGAGATTGAATGGCTCGATGGTCATGAGACTTCGCCGCAACCTGCTCGTCGTGCCATTCGCCAGAGCATTGCGCCGATGGTGACAACGCATTGGGATCAGGGCGCACCTTATAATCAGTACTGTCCTGATGTGACCTACAAGGATGCTAACGACCAGGATGTTACGGAGCGCACCGTGACGGGATGTGTGGCTACGAGTATGGCTCAGGTGATGAACTTTCACCAATGGCCTGCTGGCGCTACTCAGGAAGTGCCGGGCTATACTACTGTCACACGTGGCTTGGAACTTTCTGCACTCCCTGCCACCACTTTCGACTGGTCTCACATGTCACCTACCTATGGTGGCGAGAACACGGCAGAGGAAAAGGCTGCTGTGGCTGAGCTGATGCAGTATTGTGGCGCTTCCATTCGTATGAACTATAATATCTCTTCCGTGGGTGGCTCTTCGGCTTACAATGCGTGTGTTGCTGAGGCGTTGAAGACGTTTTTCGGCTACGACAACGGGGTGGACTATGTGTCGCGTAAGTGTTATAGCTATACGGACTGGATAGACTTGATATACAGTGAATTGGCTGCCCGTCGTCCTGTCATCCTCGGCGGACAGTCGTGTGGCGGCGGACATTCCTTCGTGTGTGATGGATACGAGGGCGACGACTTTTTCCACATCAACTGGGGATGGAGTGGCAGTTCCGATGGCTTCTTCCGCATGTCGGCCTTGAGTCCTTATGTGCAGGGTATTGGAGGTAGCTCCACGCTCGATGGCTTCAGTTTCTCGCAGGAGGCGGTCATTGGCATTCAGCCTCGCCAGAGTGGTGATGGCCATTGCTGTCTTTCACTCGAGGGTCTCCAGTTTACTGCCAGCGATGCTTCTCTCACCAGCACGTATCATCGTGCTTCGTCTTCCGAGGATTTCACGGGTGTGGCTCTCTATGTCGTGTTGTGTAATTATAGCTATAACGTCAGCCATTACGACTATGCCGTTCAGTTGGTCGATGACGATGGGGTGGTGCGCCAGACTTTGATGGAGGAAACAGCCGCTTTTTCTTTCAATAGTGATGTGTTTGTTTCGTCGAACAGTCTTAGCATAGACCATGCCTTGCCCAATGGTACTTACAGCGTCCGGGTGGTTTGCCGAGAGAAGGATGCCGACTATTGGCAGACTTGCTATGGTGCTGCTTCCCTGCCTATGACAGCCACGATTGCCGGCAACGACCTCACGCTTTCCGCTTCCTATCTGAGAAATGCCAGCGAATCGCTGTCTTGTGGCGCTATCCAGGTGAGCGACACGCCGCTTCAGGGACAGGAGGTGACGGTGATGGCGAGCATTACCGGTGGTGTGGGCGACTATCACGATAATCTTTTCCTTTATGTGAACGGCAAACGTGTGATGGGACGCCAGAGTGATATCCCTGCGGGCGAGACGGTGCAGGTGGAGTTTGCGTTCACACCTAGTGAAGCAGGCAGCCACACACTCTATGTCTGTTCGAAGTCGGGGGTGATAGGCTCTACGGAGATTACCGTAGGTGCCAGCGATGCTACCTTGGCACTCACCCTGGGTCTCTCTGCCACCATCCATAATATTGCCGATGGAAAACTCTATGGTAATGGCATCCGTGCCACGGTGACGCTCACCAATACCTCTGCCGACTATCGCTACGTGGGCACCATGAACTGTTCGGTGAGAACGTGGAGTGGGGAGAGCTATTCGGGCGTGGTGACGCGCTATCCTGTTGAGGTGCCGAAGAGTGGCTCTGTCGATGTGCCTATCGTGGTGGACGGACTGCAGACGGGGGGTACCTATAGCTTGCGCATCACTTACCTGACCTCCGAGGATGGGGTGCAGAAAACTGCTGCCAACGATTTCAAGACTGAAAGATATGTTATGGACGAGGGCTTTTCTCTCTATGCTGCCGATGGCTCGTCAACGCTTTTGCCCAAGACTGATGCCATCGATGCCGGTGATGCCCTTTGTCTCGACCTCTCGATGCTCTCTGCGACGGAGTCTGTCACTTTGACGCCTAGCAGCAATGATAACTGTCTTTACCTGTTGGCTGCCGATGCCACCGTGCCTGCTGTGCTCAGTGGAAAGAACGTGGTGAAGGGCGATGCTGCTGCCTCGATAACCCTGACCGACGAGGCACCTTTCTTCTCGCCCATTGCTTTCACGGCCTCTGCCATCAGCTATCACCGCACCTTCTCGTTGCCGGCATCGGGTAGTGGGGGATGGAACACGCTCATGCTGCCCTTCGACGTTGCTGAGGTGAGGGTGGGTGAGAAGCAGATAGACTGGTTCCGCAGCGCTTCCGACACAGGTAAGCACTTCTGGCTGAAGGCTTTCACGGGCGATGATGATGACCATGTGTATTTCGACTTCGCTTCTTCTCTGCGTGCCAACACACCTTATATCATTGCTGTGCCTGGCGATACGTGGGGCGAGGAGTGGCAGCTCACGGGCAAGGAGATAACCTTCCTTGGCACCGATGCCAGCGTAAAACCTACGCAGGTGGAGAGCCTCAGTGGCAATCAGTTTAAGTTCAATGGCTCCACACTTGGCGAGACGGTGAACGATGTCTTTGCCCTGAATGCCTCGGGCAGTAGTTTCAAGAAGCAGGATGCATGCACGCTGGCACCTTTCCGCGCGTGGATAGAGGCTTCGGATATCAGTTCGCTGGCGCTCTCGTCGCTGCGCATCGCGAGTGGTGTGCCCAACGCCCTCCATACTGCTACGAAGGTGGCTGCCCCCCAGAAACAATACGACCTGCTGGGTCGTCAGGGCCGAGCAGGTCGCGGTGGTTTGCGTATCGAGAAAGGACGGAAATTCCTTCAGCGATAGTATCTTAGCGTATGAACAGCAGTTCGCGGTACTTAGGCAGCGTCCAGAGTCCGTCTTCTACGATGAGCTCCAGTTTGTCCACCTCATAGCGGATGGCTTCCATCTTGGGGCATACCGTGTCGTGGTAGGCAATGGCACGCTCGTGGATGCTCTCTATGCGATTGGCCACGCGACGTGCGTCGGTGAGTTCCTCCACCATCTGTTCTATCTTCTCCGTGCGCTCAGCAATCTCCTCGATGAGCTTCATGTTACGGCTCGACAGGCGCTCGGCCTTGTCGGTGGCGAAGACCTCCTTCATGCCCTGCACGTTCTTGATGAGCTTACTCTGATAGTGGGTAGCCACGGGGATGATGTGGTTCATCGCCAGGTCGCCCAGCACGCGGGCTTCTATCTGTACGGTCTTCACGTACATCTCCCATTTCACCTCGTTGCGAGCCTCCAGCTCCTTCTTGTTCATCACCTTGGTGCTCTCAAACATCTTGATGCTTGAGTCGTCCAGATAGTGCTCGAAGATCACGGGGCACGACTTCTCTACGTCGAGTCCGCGCTTGGCAGCCTCCTTCACCCATTCCTCCGAGTAGCCATTGCCATCGAAGCGCACGGGCTTACAGGTCTTCACGTCGTCCTTCAGCACCTCGAGTAGTGCGTGTATCTTGTCCTCGCCCTTGGCAATCTTCGCATCCACGCGCTCCTTGAAGGAGTTCAGCGCTTCAGCCATTGCAGCGTTGAGGGCTATCATGGCGCTGGCGCAGTTCACACTCGAACCGGGGGCACGGAACTCGAAGCGGTTGCCGGTGAAGGCGAAGGGTGATGTGCGGTTACGGTCGGTATTGTCCACCACGAGGTCGGGAATCTGGGGAATGTCTATCTCCATGCCCTGCTTGCCCTTCAGGTTGAACAGCTCGTTGGTCTCCGATGTCTCGATGTGGTTCAGCACCTCGGTGAGCTGTGTGCCCAGGAACGAGCTGATGATGCTTGGAGGTGCCTCGTTGCCGCCCAGACGATGGGCGTTGGTGGCACTCATGATAGAAGCCTTCAGCAGTCCGTTGTGGTGATAAACGGCCATCAGGGTCTCCACGATGAAGGTGATGAAGCGCAGGTTCTCCTCGGGTGTGGTGCCAGGGGCGTGCAGCAGTACACCGTTGTCCGAGCTCAGACTCCAGTTGCAGTGCTTACCACTACCGTTGATGCCGTCGAAGGGCTTTTCGTGCAGCAGCACGCGGAAGCCATGCTTGCGGGCTACCTTCTTCATCAGACTCATCAGCAGCATGTTGTGGTCCACGGCGAGGTTACACTCCTCGAAGATGGGAGCCAACTCAAACTGGTTGGGTGCCACCTCGTTATGGCGTGTCTTCACGGGGATGGCGAGCTCCAGCGACTGTATCTCAAGGTCTTTCATGAAGGCCTGCACACGGTCGGGGATGGTGCCGAAGTAGTGGTCGTCCATCTGCTGGTTCTTCGCACTCTCGTGACCCATCAGTGTTCTGCCGGTCATCAGCAGGTCGGGGCGGGCAGAGTAGAGTCCTTCGTCCACGAGGAAATACTCCTGTTCCCAACCCAGATTCACCTGTACCTTGGTCACGTCGTCGTAGAAATACTGGCACACATCCTTGGCTGCCTTGCTTACAGCATGGATGGCGCGCAGCAGGGGAGCCTTGTAGTCAAGGGCTTCACCCGTGTAGGCGATGAAGATGGTGGGGATACACAGCGTGTCATCGATGATGAACACAGGACTTGTGGGGTCCCAGGCTGAGTAGCCGCGGGCCTCGAAGGTGTTGCGGATACCACCGTTAGGGAACGAAGAGGCGTCAGGTTCCTGCTGTACCAGCAGCTTGCCAGAGAACTTCTCCATCATGCCGCCCTTGCCGTCGTGCTCCACGAAGGCGTCGTGCTTCTCGGCAGTACCTTCGGTCAGGGGCTGGAACCAATGGGTGTAGTGTGTACATCCCATCTCCGTGGCCCATTGCTTCATGCCTGCAGCCACGGCGTCGGCTATCGAACGGTCCAGACGGGCGCCATTATCCATCACGTCGATCATCTTGTCGTAGACGTCTTTGGGCAGGTATTTGTACATCTTTGCACGGTTGAACACATACTTGCCGAAATACTCTGATGGGCGCTCTGCGGGTGCCTCTACGTTGAGTGCGCTCTTCTTGAACGCCTCTTCCACTACCTGAAATCTTAAATTGTTTGTCATTGCCTTGTCTAATTTTGCCTGCAAAGGTACGAATAAGCGAGCAAAGAACAAAATAAAAGGCTCGCTTTTTATTTTTTCTTTCGAGCGAAAGTACCTTCGACAAAGTCAGAGGTACGAATAAGTGAGCGAAATACAAAAAAAACTCGCTTTTTATTTGTATTTCCGAACGATAGTACCTTCGGCAAAAAGGGAAAAAAACAAGAAAAACCCTTTCCGATGTTTGTCGCTCTTTTAGAGCTCCTGTGCTAAGTGCCATGTCTTTGCCTTTAAGAGCGAGCTCTTACGTCCAAGCCATAGCCCTTACCACATAACTTTGTTATTTCAAACATCGAAAAG
>Ga0265298_10001494_pt1 | contig 34742 bp, 61 predicted proteins | sample AusTroGonzalo_MG_3_FD_193486 | JGI IMG/M metagenome (GOLD analysis project Ga0265298, IMG submission 193486) | Bovine rumen microbial communities from tropical cattle in Woodstock, Queensland, Australia - Gonzalo_01 | ecosystem: Host-associated > Mammals > Digestive system > Stomach > Rumen ... | reverse complement strand
CCTTTCTTTACAAAAAAGGATTTTTTTAAAGTTTTTTTGGAATATTTGATTATTTTAAGATATTTTATTAAAAATGTTAATAAAACCTCTAGAAAAGGCTAAAAACCACCTTAAATGGTGTTATAGAGTGGTTACTAATGATAAAAATGAAGAAAATGATGAGATAAAATGAAATGAAGGTGAAAAATATGAAATCATTAGATAAAAAAGCATTAGATGAGAAAGCAAAAGAGATAATGAAAACTGCAGAAGAAAAAGGAGTTCAATCTAACTTCTTTTTTATAACTACCTTTCAAAGATATTTGATACAAATTGATGTTTTATCTAAATTAGAAGAAATGATAAAAAAAGAAGATACATTAGTTACTAAAGAATATGTTAAAGGTAGAAAAAATGTTTATAGTAATCCTGCTATTACTGAATACAATAAAACAACTGATAGTGCTAATAAAACAATTGCATGTTTATTAAAGATTGTAAGAAGTTTTAGTGAAACTGAACCATCTAAAGATAATGATCCTTTACTAGATGCAATTAATGGTGATGATGGAGATGAAGAATAAGGCATATGAATATGCTAAAAAATCCATAGATAAAAAGACAACACCTAAATATGTAAAACTTCAAATGAAGGAATTTATTGATATTTGTGAAGATAAAAATGAAAAATATATATTAAGCCAAAAGAAATTGAAACAAATAGAAAGCATTCTGAAATTGCTTATCATGCCTAAAGGTATAAAAGCAGGTGAAACACTTTATGAATGTTCAGTAGGTTATCAATGGCTTATTTATACTGCAGTTCTATGTGTAGTATATAGAGATAAACCTAATAGAAGAAGATATGAAATAGGTATTCTTGAAATATGCAGAAAGAACTTCAAAACATATACAATTGCAACAATATTTATTATTTTGTTTTTAATGGGTGAACCATTTTCACAATATTTTTCAGTTGCACCTGATGGGGCATTAAGTAAGCAAATTAGAAAGGCAATTGAAGAAACAATAAAATCTAGTCCATTAGTGTATGAATATAATGGTGAAAAAAGATTTAAAATTTTAAGAGATTATATTAAATTCAATTTAAATCAAAGCACATATACACCATTATCATTTAGCACATCAAGAATGGATGGTAGAATGCCTAATTGTTGGTGTTGTGATGAAGCAGGTGCATTAAATACTAATTATCCAATTGAAGCAATGCAAAAAGGGCAAATTGGAGTAAAAGATAAATTAGGATTTATAATAAGCACAAAATATAATAGCATTCAAAATCCACTAGAAGATGAAGTTCAGTATAGTAAAAAAGTATTAGATGGAATTATAAATGATGAAACTAGATTTAGTTTATTATATGAACCTGATAAAACTGAAGGATGGGAAACTGATGATTTAATTCTTAAACAATCAAATCCTGTTGCACTTGAAATCCCTGAAATATGGGATGATCTAATTCAACAAAGAGCATTGGCAATTGCAGTTGAAAATAAAAGGGAAGAATTTTTGACAAAGAATTGTAACATTATTTATCAAGGTCAGGGAACTGAAACCTATATTGATGTTAAGGATGTTCAAAAGTGCAAGGTAGCAAAACTTGATTGGAGAGGTAAAGTTGTATATTTAGGATTAGATTTATCAGAAAGCAATGATAATACTTCAGTTGCAATGGTAAGTGTAGATGATGATAATAAAATTCAAGCAGAAGTTTTTGCATTCATTCCTGAAGGAAGGATTGAAGAAAAAACTGCATCAGAAAAAGTTAAATATAGAGAATTTTTAAAATCAGGGAAAGTAATGGCATGTGGTGATAGAGTAATTGATTATGGATTTGTAGAACAATTTATATTGGGATTAGAAGAACAATATGGTGTTCAAATCCAAGCAGTAGCATATGATAGATGGAACTGCCTATCAACTGCTTCTAAACTTGAAAAGAATAATATTAATTGTTGTGAAGTAAGGCAACATAGTTCAGTTCTTCATCCACCTACAAAGTTACTAAAAGAAAAGATTTTAAATGAAGAATTTCTATATGAAGAAAATAAGATGTTAGAAATAAATTTTCAAAATGCTAAATGCACATATGATACTAATAAAAATCAATATGTAAATAAAAAGAAATCAAATGGAAAAGTAGATATGGTAGTAGCATTAATAAATGCTATTTATCTAGTAGAACAGGATGTGTTCCTAGATAACATAGATTTTACAATTCAAGTAGGATAAAGGAGAAAATGAAATGAAATATATTATAATGTGTGGTGGAAATTATGATAATTTTGAAATACCTAAACAATTATCAGTAATTAATGGTGAAACATTAGTTGAAAGAACCATTAGATTATTAAAAGAAAATGGTATTGAAGATTATTATATAAGTAGTAATAATCCTATATTTGAAAAGTATGCTAAAGTATTACACCATGAAAATTCATATAAATTTGAAGATGGGAAAATACATGGTTATTGGGTAGATGCATATTATCCTTTAGATGAACCATGTGTTTATTTACATGGTGATGTTTATTATAGTGAAGATGCAATTAAAAGGATTGTTAATTTAAATCCTAAAGTAAATACATTTATAGGAAATGAAGTTGCAAGAAATAAGGAACATTTAAATTGGGGAGAACCATTTGGATATATTGTAATCAATCAAAAAGAATTTAAAGAAGGAATTAGAAAAACAAAAGAGTTGCAGGATGAAGGAAAGCTAGAAAGAGGATATGCTATCAGTTGGGAGTTATACAGGGTGTTAAATGGATTAAATCCAAATAAACAATATATTCTTGATGAAACATATCTATCAATAGATGATGAAACAATAGATATAGATGCACCTTTTCAGATTGAGGAACTAAATAAGAAATTAGGTGTTAATAAATGATAGAATGCATTAATTTGTTTTATGTTTCTAATTTCAATGTAATTGGTGGAGTAGAAACATATATATATGAATTAGCAAGAAAATATGATGATTATGATATAACAATAGTTTATAAAACAGGTGATGAAAACCAATTAAGAAGATTAAAAAAGCATGTAAGAGTAATTAAATATAATGGACAAATGATTAAATGTAAAAGAGCATTTTTTAATTATGAAACTGATATTATTGATAATGTTGAAGCAGATGAATATATACAGGTAATACATGCAATGTTCAAAACACAAGGTTTACAACCTAGATTAAATAGAAAAATAAATAGATTTTTATGTGTTTCAGATAAAGCAGGTGAAGAATGGGAAGAACTAACAGGATGTAAACCTGTTAAGTGTAGAAATCCATTAACATTTACAAAAGAAGAAAAACAACCTGCATTGCTATTAGTTAGTGCAACTAGATTAACTAAAGAAAAAGGTAAAAATAGAATGATTAAATTAGCAGAACTACTTGATGAAGCTAAAGTGAATTATTTATGGTTTATCTTTACAAATGACAAAGAGAAAATAAATAATCCAAATATTATCTATTTAGAACCTAGATTAAACATAAGACCATTTATTGCAAGTATCAAAGGAAAAGGATATGGAGTGCAATTATCAGATTGTGAAGGGGATTGTTATTTTACAAGAGAATGTGAAGCATTAGGTGTTCCTTTATTAGTAACACCAATTTCATCATTTAAAGAACAAGGATTAAAAGATGGTGAAAATTGTTATTATATACCTTTTGATATGGAAGATGTAGATGTTAAAAAAATAGCATCAACAATACCTGAATATGATGGTTATTTAGCAAAAGATAGATGGAATGAAGAATTGGTAGATAGTGAAAGCCAATATAAAAAAGATTTAAAGATTAAATTAATGGTTAAAGCATTAGTTAATTTTTATGATATAGAAGAAAATTTAAAAAGAAAAAAAGATGATGAATTTATAGTTTCTAAAGTAAGAGCAGATGATTTAGTTAATAAAGGTTTAGTAGAGATAAGGAGGTGATAAAGTGGGATGGATAGACAAGGCAAGGAATATTTTTAAACCAAAGAATGAAGTAAATCTAAATGATACATCAGTTGAATTAGATGATGTTCTATTAAGTGCTTTAATCAATGGTGAAAGGATCACAAGAGATAAGGCTTTAATGCTTCCTGCAGTAAGTGATGCAGTTGATTTTATTTCAAGTTCAATTGCTTCAATGCCTGTAAAACTTTATAGAGTAGTAAAAGGTGAAGTATCTGAAGTATATGGAGATACAAGAACTAAACTATTAAATAGTGATACAGGTGATACTTTAAATGCATTTGAATTTAAAAAAGCAATGGTTCAAGATTATTTGCTTGATAAAGGTGGATATGCAGTAGTAAAGAGAAATAGAAATGATGTAGTTGGATTGTATTATGTAGAACCTTATTATGTAGCACCATATAAAAATACTAATCCAATAGAAAAATATGTAGAGTTCTTAATATATACAAAATATTATAAAAAGTATGAAGTTTTAACTTTATTAAGGAACTCAAAAGATGGTGCATGGGGAAAAGGTGTAATTGATGAAGTAAGTAAAGCAATAGAAACTGCTTACACTACATTGATGTATCAATTAGGTTTAGTTCAAAGTGGAGGAAATAAAAAAGGATTTATTCAAAGTGATAATAAATTGGATAATGAAACACTTCAAAAATTAAAACAAGCATGGAGTAATTTTTATAATAATAATAAAGAAAATGTAATTGTTTTAAATAAGGGTTTAACATTTAAAGAAAGTTCTAATTCAAGTGTTGAAATGCAATTAAATGAAAGCAAAAAAACACTTAATGATGATATTGATAAAGCATTTCATATTAGAAAAGATTTTAATGAAACCTTTAAAGAAGCAATTTATCCAATTATAAAAGCATTTGAAGCATCATTAAATAGCACACTTTTACTTGAAGGAGAAAAGAGGAATTACTTTTTTGAATTTGATGTAAAAGAAATAGTTAGAGCAAACTTAAAAGAAAGATATGAAGCCTATAGAATGGCAAAAGAAATTGGTATGAAAACAATTAATGAATTAAGACAAGAGGAAAATATGAACAAGATTGAAGGAATGGATGTAATACCATTTGGATTAGGTGCAGTATTATATGATACTGATACTAAAACATACTTCACACCAAATACAGGTGCAGTAAGTTCAGGAAAAGATAATAATGAAGAAGCTAATACACAAGGACAAGTGGAAGGAGGTGAAAAATAATGAAGTATTTTAAAAATGTAACACCTTCAACTGCAGATTTTTATGTATATGGAGAAATAGTTGATGAAAAATATCCTGATTTTTGGACAGGTGAATATAGTTCAACTGAAGTTGATACAAATGCAATGAAAGATGAATTAGATGAACTAGAAAAAAAGGGTATTAAGGATTTTAATATATACATTAATTCACCAGGAGGAAGTGTATTTGCAAGTTCAACAATGGTTTCATTATTGAAAAGATTTAAGCAAAATACAAATGCAAAAATTCATGGATTTATTGATGGATTGTGTGCAAGTGCATCAACATATTTATTGATGGTAGCAGATGATATAAATGTATATCAAAACTCAATTCTAATGATCCATAAGCCAATGACAATGTCATTTGGAAATGCAGATGATTTGCAAAAGGATATTAATACACTTAATACAATTGAAAATGATATGATGATACCAATGTATATGAATAAAGCAAAAGTAAGCCAAGAAGAAATAGGTGAATTAATTGCAAATGAAACATGGTTTAATGGAAATAAAGATGATGAATTATTTATAGGTAATTTCTTTAATATAAATTATTTAGATCAGGCAAAAGAAGTAACTGCAAGTGTATCTAAAAATTTATTTAAGAACTATAAACATATTCCACAAGCATTAAAAGATGTTGAAGAAAATGAAGGAGAGCCTAAACAACAGGAAGAAGTTGTTGAAATAGTTGAAGAACCAATTGAAAAAGAGGAAAAGAAAGAAGAAACAATTGATTATTCAACATATGAAAATAAAATTAGTTCATTAAAAAGGGAGGTATAAAAAAATGAATGAAAAAGAATTATATGAAACTAGAAATAATAAAGTTTCAGAAATGGAAAACATTTTAAATGTTGCCAAAGAAGAAAAAAGAGCAGTAAATGAAGAAGAAACTGCAAAATTTGATGCACTAGAAAAGGAAGTGCAAAATATTGATAAAACAATATCAATGAATGAAAAATTAAATAAAATTGGAGGAATGAAAGAAGTGAAAGAAGTAGAAGCATTAGTAGCAAATGCAGAAGATAAAATTGCTACATATAACAAGGAATATAAACAATTTGATAATCTTATTAGAGGAATAATTAATGAAGATACACCAACAATGCCAAGTGATATGAATGAAATTATTCCTACAACTATTTGGGATAGAATTATTGACCAAGTAATTGAAATCTGCCCTATTTTTGAAAGTGCAGATAGATATGTTTTAGGTGGTAAATTAGTATTACCTAAATATGATAGAGAGCATTCAAGCATTACAATGAGTTATGCAACTGAAGGAACAACTGCAGATAGTGGTAAAGTTGTATTAGATCAAGTAGAATTAAATGGATTTTTAGGAAGATGTTTAGCAAAAATATCAAATTCATTAATTAATAATACAAAATTTGATGTAGTTGGATTTATTGAAGCAAAAATGGCACAAGCAATTGCATTATTCATTGAAGGTGAGTTACTACATGGAACTAACCAAAAGATTGAAGGTTTAAGAGGAATTTCTGAAGATATGACAATTGAAACTGAAGGTGCAGGTGTTGTATCAGTTGATGATTTAATGGATGTTCAAGATGCAGTAGTTGATAAATATCAAGCAAATGCATATTGGATTATGAATAAGAAAACAAGAAGTGCTATTAGAAAGTTAAAAGATAGAGAAGGACAATATCTATTAAATAGAGATTTAAATGCTAAATGGGGATATACTCTATTAGGAAAAGATGTTTATTGTTCTGATGCTATGGATAATGTTCAAGCAGGAAAAACACCTGTATTCTATGGTGATTATACAGGATTAGCAGTTAAAATCTCTGAAGCACCAAACATGCAAGTATTAAGAGAAAGATATGCAGAAGAACATATGACAGGAGTTCTTGCTTTTGTTGAATTAGATGCAAAAGTTGCAGATACACAAAAGATTGCTAAATTAGTTGTAAGTTCTGAAATTAGTGGTTAATTTGGTAGGTGATTAGAATGAGATTAAAGGCATTAAAATCATTTATTGGACAAATTACAATGACTATTGATGAAGTTAAAGAAGTAACTGATGAAAGATTAGCAAATGCTTTAATTAATGCAGGAATGGCAGTTGAAGCAGAAGAAAAGAAAGTAGAAGCTAAAGTAGAAGCTAAAAAGGCAGAAAAAGCAGAAGCTAAAGTTGAAAAGAAAAATAAAAAAGGAAAAGCAAAAAAAGGATTAAATGATGAAGTAAAAGAAGAAGAACCTGAAGTAGTAGAACAACAACCTGAAGAAGTTAAAGATGAAGAAGTTGAAGAACCAATGGATGAACCTTTAGATGAAGCAGAAGAAGTTGGAGAACCTACTGAAGAACAAGAACCTACTTATGAAGGTGAAGAAGTAGAACCTGTTGAAGAAGAACCAATAGAAGCTACTGAAGAACCTGAAAAAGAAGTAGAAGAAGAATAAAATCATTTATGTTGTTTAGGCAAACTTCCTTAAAAGGAGGCAATTATGAATGAGATTTTAAAAGTAAGTGATATTACCTATGAAGATGTTGCAAAATATTTAAGATTAGGATCACCTACTAATGTTGATGATTATGAATTACCAAAGGATGAAATAAATTTATTAAATAATCTAATTAATATTTCAAAGCAATTTATTATAGGATATACAGGGCATACTGAAGAAGAACTAGATAATTATGCAGATTTTGTTATAGTTGTATTTGTTTTATGTCAGGATATGTATGACAATAGAACATTATATGTTGATAAAACAAATCTAAATAAAGTTGTAGAATGTTCATTAGGTATGCATTGCATTAATTTATTATGATAAATGCAGGTAAATACAATAAAAGAATTACAATCTATAAGATAGATAGGGTTAAAGATAAAGATGGATTTGATGTTGATACTGAATTTATTGTTCTTCAACCTTATGCTAATGTTAAGACTACAAGAGGATTTACTTTAATTGCAAATAATAGTGATTTTGAAAAAGCATTTACTAATTTTACAATTAGGTATCCTTTTGTAGAAATAACTAGAGATATGTTTATAAAGTTTAATAATAAAATTTATACCATCAATTATATTAATAATATTGATGAAAATAATGTAGAACTAGAAATGCAATGCCAAGAGGTAACAAAATAATGGCTAAATTTCAAGCAACATTACCTGATGATCTAATTAAAGAATTTAGGAAACTAGATAAAGATAGTGAAAAGATGTTAGGAGAAATGACAAAAGCAGGTGCAGAAGTTGCTTATAAAAATGTTGTAGAAAACATGAAAAGGGCATTTAATCATTCTGATGAATTAATTAGTAAACTTAAAATTACAAGAGTTTATAATACACCTTCAGATGGTGGAATTAATACTAAAGTTGCAGTATATGGATATATAAAGCCTAGTAAGAAATTTAAAAGAAAAAACTCTTATAAGAAATCAAGTGGAAAAACATATGAAAGCAATGGAGTTCCTGCACCTTTAGTTGTTATCCAAAGAGAATATGGTAACTCTAGAGGTGAAAAGAAAATGCCTATATTTAGACCATCATTTAAAAAATCCCAATTAGAACCTGCAATGTTAAAGGTTCAGGATAAATATTTACCAAAGGAGTAACAATGAATAGTTTAATAGAAGCATTATTTAAAAATTTTATTGTAAATGGTAATACAATACCAATTGCATTTTTAGATTATAAAGGGCATGAAACAACTTATATTACATATCAAAATATAGATACTGATAATTCTTTTAGTGGTGATGATGAAATATTAGGTTATGTAGATTATTATGATATAGATATTTTTTCAAAAGGTAATTATTTAAAAGTAGTTGAAGAAGTAAAAAAAATAATGAAAACAGGTGGTTTTATGTGGATGCCAAGTAGAACTTCACAAGATATGTATGAAGAAGATACAGGCATGTATCATAAAACCTTATGTTTTGCTATAGAAAGGGAGGAATAAAAATTATATGGCAAAAATAGGTTTAAATAGTTTCAGATATGGAATTTTAACTGAAGCATCAGATGGAACTGCAGTATATGGTGGTGCAAAAACACCTGGTAAGGCAGTAACATGTAATGTTGAAGTAACAAACAATGATGCAAAACTATATGCAGATGATGCACTTGCAGAAAGTGATACTTCATTTGCAAGTGGAACATGCACAATGGGAATTGATAGATTTGATTATCAAACACAAGCAGATTTACTAGGACATACTTATACTGCACAAGATGGATTAAAAAGAAATGCAGATGATACTGCACCTTATGTTGGTTTAGGTAGAGTTGTAGTAGTTCTAGAAGGAAATGTAAAAAAATATAGAACTGAATTTTTAAAGAAGGTTAAATTTTCAGAACCATCACAAGAAGATACAACAAAAGGTGAAAATGTTGAATTTAACACTATTGAAATTGAAGGAACTATTAATGCACTTGCAAATGGTGATTGGAGTGAAGCAAAAGAATTTTCTTCTAAAGCAGATGCAATTGCACATATTGAAACACTATTAGGTAACACAATAAGTGGATAATAATTATGAGATTTTAAGGGTGGGTATATTTTAATGTATCTGCCCTATTTTTTTATATATGAAAGGAATGAAATAAAATGAAAGATGTAAGTAAAGAATTTGAATATAATGGAAAAAAATATAAATTAGTTTTTAACTTAAATGTTATGGAAGAAATTCAGGATCAATATGAAACACTTGATAAATGGGGATCATTAACTGATGGAAGTAATGGAGAAGTAAGTGCTAAAGCAGTTATTTTTGGATTTACTTCAATGTTAAATGAAGGAATTGATATGGAAAATGAAGATAAAGGAACAGACACTAAACCATTCACACATAAACAAGTAGGAAGATTATTAACTGCAATTGGATTAGAAAGCATGACAAAACAATTGAATGATGTAGTTATAGAAAGCACTAAATCAGAAGAAAAAAACTAATACTCCATGAAGATGATGAAGAAGAAAGTAAGCCTATTGATTTTTCATGGTTTTATTATATAGGCATAAATAAATTAGGTTTAAGTGAAGCAAGAGTTGGTAGAATGACTTTAAATTTATTTTATAAGCTATATAAGCATTATAAAGATACATTTGATTTAGAAATGCTTTTAACTGCTTCACATACAACATATGAGAAACTAAAAGCCAAATCACAAAAAAGTGATTTATGGTTAAAGTAAAATAAAAAATGTTCATATAGAACATTAGAAAGGAGTGAATATATGGCAGGTTTTGGAGGTTCAGTAAAACTTACAGGTGAGAGTGAATATAGACAGGCATTGCAAAGATGCACACAAGGATTGCAAAATATGTCAAGTGCTTTAAAAGCACAAACTATTGATTTTAATAGCAATGATAAATCTATAAAAAATACTGCACAAGCAGAAAAGCAGTTAAATGATACTATTCAGAAAAATCAACAAGCAGTAGCACAAGCAAAAAGCACACTAGCAGGATATTCTACTGAAATGCAAAAGCAACAAACAATTCATAACCAATTAAGCAAGGAATATAAAAATGCAGTTCTTGAACTAGAAAGAATTAAAAAAGCTAGTGGTGAAAGTTCTGATGAATATAAAAAACAGGCACAAGTTGTTGATGAATTAGGCAGAAAATTAACTGATAGTTCAATGAAGTTAGAAGATAACAAAAGTGCAATGGCACAATTAAAAAGTGAAATAAATAATTCTAATAAAGTAATTGAACAAGCCAAAAAAGGAATTGATGATTTAGGTAAAGAAACTGAACAAAGTGGTGAACAGGCTAAAAAAGCAAGTGATGGATATTCAGTATTTAAAAACATTTTAGCAAATCTAGGAACACAAGCCATTAATAAAGCTATAAGTGGTTTAAAGAGTTTAGGTGGTTCTATTATTAATGTAGGAAAACAAGCATTAAATAATTATGCAGAATTTGAACAACTTGTAGGTGGTGTTGAAACACTATTTGGTAAAAGTTCATCAATAGTTGTTAAATATGCAAATGATGCATATAAAACTGCAGGATTGAGTGCTAATCAATACATGGAAACTATTACAGGTTTTAGTGCTTCATTACTTCAATCATTAGGTGGAGATACTAAAAAAGCATCTGAATATGGTAATAGAGCAGTTATTGATATGAGTGATAATGCAAATAAGATGGGAACTAGCATTTCTATGATACAAAATGCATATCAAGGTTTTGCAAAACAAAATTATACCATGTTAGACAACTTAAAACTCGGTTGAAATTCAAAACACCATAGCCGAGTATAAATCGGGCAAAATCGGGGAAACCTAAACATTTTTGCAAGGCAATCCCGAGATAATCAATCAGATAGCGAAAGGCTGATTGACATTGTAGAGCATAGGAGTTGAACAAATATAATACTCCCAAGAGTGTCCGACAATTATTTGATTGAATAGATATGCCGACCTTATGAGAAATCATAAGAACTAGAGGATAAAAAGCCTCTAGGATAACAAGTGTATGGTGGAACTAAAACTGAAATGCAAAGACTTATAAAAGATGCATCTAAAATGACAGATATTCAGAAAAAGCTAGGTATTACTATTGATGCTAATAGCATGAGTTTTGGGAATATTGTTAATGCAATTAGTGTTGTTCAAAATAAAATGAATATATCAGGATATTCAACTGAACAATTAACTAAAAAATTAAATGATATGGCATTAACAAATGAAGAAGTTAAAAAAGTTGCAGAAGATATGGGAATTACATATGAAGAAGCAATGAAGAAAATGAAAGCAGGAACATTAAGTGTTAAAGATGCTAGTATTCTATTAGGAACAACTGCAAGAGAAGCATCTACAACAATTCAAGGTTCAGTTAATGCAATGAAATCATCATGGCAAAACTTATTGACAGGAATTGCAGATGATAATGCAGATTTTAGTGCTTTAGTTAATAATTTTGTAGATAGTTTAGTAACTGCATTAGATAATCTACTTCCTAGAGTAGAAGTTATATTTGAAGGATTAGGATTATTAGTTACTGATTTATTAAATATATTATTAGAAAAAGTAGTTCCAATGGGAGTTGAATTAATTCAAAACTTAATTGATGGAATGAGTGATGCATTACCTGATTTAATGAGTAGTTTAACAAATGCAATTAATAAAATACTTACTTCATTATTACCACTATTACCTAAACTATTAAAAATTGGAGTTCAGGCTATAGTTGAATTTGCTAAAGGTATTTCACAACAACTTCCTTCATTAATGGCTATGATCCCATCAATTATTACAGGATTAGTTCAAGCAATATATGAATTGATACCACAAATTATTACAACAGGTTTCCAATTAATTAGAAGCCTTATGGATGGTATTTTATTAGCAATTCCTGAATTAATAGCACAAGTTCCAATAATAATTGATACTTTAGTTAATTACATGACAAATGAATTGCCAAAGATGATTGATGAAGGTGTTCATACTATATTGGCTTTAATTGATGGAATTATGGAAGCTATACCAATGTTAGTTGAAGCATTACCTGAAATCATTAACACAATTGTTCAAGTCCTTACTGAAAATTTACCTAAAGTTATTCAACAAGGTATTCAAATATTATTAAAGCTAATAGATGGATTATTAGAAGCAATTCCACAATTAATTGATATGCTACCAACTATTATTGAAACAATATTAGATGTAATAACTGAAAATTTACCATTAATTATTGATATGGGAATTGAATGTATGATGTCTTTAATTGATGGATTAATTGAAGCAATACCTAAATTAGTTCAAGCTATACCAAAGATTATTGTTGCACTTGTAAATGCAATAATTAAAAGCCTTCCTAAAATACTTGAAGCAGGTATGAAAATTAATATGGAACTAGCAAAAGGTGTAGTTAAAGCTATACCTCAATTAGTTGGTAAAATACCTGAAATTATAGGGAAGTTTATAGATGGATTTGGTTTATTCTTAAAAAATGATTTACCTGAACTAGGTAAAAACATTGTTAAAGGAATTTTAAGTGGTTTAACTAATTGTGGGCAGTTTATTAAAAATGCAGTTAAAGATGTAGGAAATAAGATTAAAAATGGTATCATGAACTTTTTTGGTATTAATTCACCATCAAAGTTAATGAGAGATGAAGTAGGTAGATATTTAGCAGAAGGAATTGGTGTTGGATTTAAAGATGAAATGAAGGATGTTACTAAAGAAATGCAAAATTCTTTACCTACAACATTTGATACAAGTGCAACAATAAATGGATCATCACCAAGTTTAGCATATAACACATATGAAAATATGGTAGGTGCATTTAAAGAAGCATTATCAGAAATGAAGATTGAATTAAATGATGAAGAAGTAGGAAGTTTTGTAGATAAAAGTGTTTCAAAACTTATTTATAATTAGAAAGAGGTGGTAAAATGAGAAATTATATAATTTTAAATGGTAAAAGTTCAAGTGAACTAAAAGGTTTATTAATTCAGAATTTGCCACCTATTTCTAAACCTAGAATTAGAAACACTATTGAAGAAATAGATGGTAGAGATGGAGATATAATAACAAAATTAGGCTATAGTGCTTATGATAAAGAATTTGATATAGGATTATATGATGATTTTGATATGGATGATATAATACCTTATTTCAATACTGAAGGAAAAGTTATATTTTCAAATGAAGAAGATAAATATTATAAATATCAGATATTAGAACAAATAGATTATGAAAGATTGATAAGATTTAAAACTGCAAAAGTAAAAATGCATGTTCAACCTTTTAAATATTCTTCAGTTGAAGGAGTTAGAACATTTAATATTACAAATGAAACTGAAATATCTATAAAAAACAATGGAAATTATTTTTCAAAGCCAATTATCACATTAACAGGTTCAGGAACAATTAATTTAAATGTTAATGGTTATCAGGTGTTAGTGATTGATTTTGGTGAAGCAACAAAGATTGTAATAGATACTGCTAACATGGAAGCATATGATCCAACAACACATGATCTAGTAAATAGACAAATTACAGGGGATTATAATGATTTAAATTTACAAGTAGGAAATAATACAATTTCATGGAGTGGAACATTAACAAAGATTGAAATTGAAAATTATTCAAGATGGTTATAAAAAAGGAGGTAAAAAAATGAATTATGAAAATTTATATATGGTAAGAGGAGATACATTTAGATTTACTATAGAAATTGAAGGTTTAAATGTGCCTTTAACAAATGCTTATTTTTCATGTAAGAAGAATAAAGAAGATAATGAATATATATTTCAGAAAAGTTTAGGTGATGGAATTAGTGAAGTGCAAAGAACAGAAACATCTAGACAATATGAAATAGTTGTAGAACCTGAAGATACTGATGATGTTGATAGTGAAAATTATTTTTATGATTTAGAAATAGTTGTAGGGGATGAAATATATACTCCACTTTTAGGAATATTAAAAATAGATATGGATGTAACAGAGGAGTGAGAATATGAGTGGGAATTATAAAGTAAAAATAAAAGATATTCAGAATAAATACAAATTTAAAATCTTTTGTGCATCCAATTATGATGATAGTGATTTAAGAAAAATGATTGAAAGTGTATTTTATGCACTTCCTAGAACAACAGGAACAGGAACAAGTATAACATTAACTGATACTGCATTTAGTTATTTAAAAAACAAATTAGGTGCTACTGATACAACACAAGATACATTAACAGGGGCAAATTTAATTAATTTAGCAACTTCTACATTTGTATCATGGAGTTATAGTAATGGACATATAACAAGTTCTCCTATAACAACTTCAAGTAGTGGAGTAAACACATTTATTGGGTTATCTTCTAATGCATTTGAAGTAAATGCAAATGAAACAATATTTATTAAATTTAAGGCAAGAATAGTTAGTGGAACAGGTGATTTTAGTGGGAACATAAATGATAGTGATAATGGATATACTTCAGTATTAAGACCAACTTTAAGTTCTAATTATCAAGATTATGTTATGAAACACAAATATAATTCTTCATATAATTTTACTAAAGTTTTAATTCAATTCCCTAATGGTGCTTGTAATAATTTAGTAGTAGAAATAAAAGATTTTATGATAAGTAAAAGTGATATTGATTATGAACCTTATTGTGGAGGAATACCTGCACCTAATCCTAGTTATCCAATGTTAATACATACTATAACAGGAAATAATAATTTATTAGTAAGGGATGAAAACTTATTTAATAATAATCTTCCTAATGATATAAAAGTAGTTAATTGTTCTAAATCATATAATGATGGAGAAATAGTATTAACAGCAACAGGATCAGATATGCGATTTGGAGAAGTATTTAATGCAGGGACTTCGTGGATAAGTGAATATGGAGAATTAATACCTGTAAAACCTAATACTAAATATTCAATAAAAATAACAAATAGTTTAATTAATAAAAACTTTATAACATATTGTAATAAAGAAAAAGTATCAGTAGGGACAGGAAATTTCTTTAATCAATTTGCAACATTTACAACACCAAATGATGCAAAATATGTATGTTTTAGAATAGGTTATGGAAGTGCAACAAATGGAACAAAATATAGATTTAATATAATGTTAGTAGAAGGAGAATATACTACACAAACAATTCCTGATTATAAATTATATCAAAAGAATGCAGTATTATTAACATTAGGAGATATTGAAATATGTAAAACAGGAAACTTTGAAGATAAGATATATAAAGCAATAAAAGGTAATGAAATATATGATAGTTTAACTACTGAAGAACAAGCTACTTTAGATTATGGTAAATGGTATTTAAGAAAGAATATAATAAAATTAATATTTAATGGGACTGAATATTGGACAACTAGAACAACAAGTGGTGGTCTTACATTATATGAATTAGGAGTTCAAGGTAGTAATTTATATTCAACAATATTAGAGTATATTGGTTTATCTAATCAATATATAGAAACACCATATTTAACAGAAGATAATACATTTAGAATACAAAATGGAAATGTATTAGCAATTCACAATGACACAATAGGAAGTTTAGAAAATTTTGAAAATGCATTACAATCAAATAATTTGATTGTATATTATCCACTAGCAACACCAACAAATGAAAAGTTTAATGATACTATTCAAGTTCAATTAGAAGATATATATAATAATATGCTTTCTTATGAAGGACAAACTAATATATCACAAGAAAATGCAGATTTACCATTTAATATTACTTCAACTGCAATAAAAGATTTAAATGATTTATAGGAGGTAAAATATGATTAAATTATTTGAAGCCAATGATAAAATTTTTACTTCAAATGGTGATAAAATAATTTTACCTTTAAGAGCAAAAGTAAAAAAAGAACAAAATGGTGAATTTTATTTAGAATTAGAAACTGATTTAAGTTATATAGATGATTTAACTGCAAATAAAATCCTTGTAGCACCAACACCACAAGGAGAACAAGCATTTAGAATATCAGATAATATTGATAAGAGTAAACATAAAATTAATTTAAAAGCAAAACATGTTTATTATGATACTGAAAATTATTTAATTGAAGATAGTTATGTAGTTGATAAGAATTGCAATTATGCATTAGAACATTTTAATAGTGCTACAAGTGATTTAAGCCCTTTTACAACACTTTCTGATGTGTCTAGTATAAATACCTTCAGATGTGTTAGAAAGTCTTTATATGAGGCAATAAATGTGGTTTTAGAAAGATGGGGAGGAAACCTTGTAAGAGACAATTTTAATATTCAGATTAAAAACACTATTGGAGAAGATAATGGAGTTGTAGTTAGATATGCTAAAAATTTAAAAGATATTACATGTGAAGAAAATTGGGGAGAAGTAGTAACCAAATTATTGCCTATTGGGAAGGATGGTTTACTTCTTCCTGAAAAATATGTTTATTCACAAACACAATATGATATTCCATATACAAAAACAATTTCATTTAATCAGGATATAAATGAAGATGATTATAAAGATGAAAGTGGTGTAGTAGATCAAAATGCATATCAAAATGCTTTAATAGATGATTTAAGAAGGCAGGGACAGTTATATGTGGATGCCAATTGCATTCCTAAAGTAAATTACACATTAAAAGCAAATTTAGAAAAAGTTTCTGATATTGGAGATACAATACAGGTTATTGATGAAAGATTAGATGTATCAATAACAACAACATTAATAAGTTATACATATGATTGTATTTTAGGAAAATATATTGAATTAGAATTTGGTAATTTCAAAAAAACATTATCAAATTTATTAGGTAACATAAGTAACCAAACACATGAAATTGTTAATGAAAATAATCAAACATTACAATTAATATTAGGTGAAGAATTACAAGAAGCAACAGATAAAATTTGGAATGCTTTAGGTTCAAGTTATGTTATTTATGAAGGAGATAAAATATTGGTAGTTGATAGATTACCAAAAGAAGATGCAGTAAATTGTATAATGATTAATTCAGGTGGAATTGGATTTAGTAATACAGGTATAAATGGAACATTTAATAGTGCATGGACAATTGATAACATTCTTAACATGGAACAAATAAATGTTATTAATTTAACTGCCGATTTAATAAGAGGTGGCACACTTAAACTAGGTTCTAATTTAAATGAATATGGAACAATAGAAGTTTATGATGAAGCAAATAGTTTAATTGCAGAATTAAATAAGAATGGATTAAAAATGTATGGTGTAGATGGATCATATGTATTAATGAATAATGAAGTAGGATTTGCAGGATATGATAGATTAGGAAACCAAATTTATTGGGTTTCTAAAGATGAATTTCATATGAAAAAAAGTGTAGTAGAAGAAGAAATAACATTATGTAATAAATTAAGATTTATACCTATAACAATTTATGATAATAATGATAATATTGTTAATGATGGAATTGGATTGGTTTCAGTAGGAGGGGATAGTTAATGGGAGCAAGTGCATCAAAATCAAAAAATTTATATTGTAGTAAATATCCTAGTAGCAATCCTTATGTTTTAAATGCATCTTTTACAGAAAATTCAACATCAGTTAGCAATAATAGTTCAAATGTAACATGTTCTGCTACACTTACATCAACAGGTGCTTCATGGGAGAGTAATTATAATTCAACATTGGCAATTTATTGGCATGATAATAAAGAAAATTATGATAGATTAGTTAAAAGCACAACCTTTAAAAGTTTAAGTTCAAGTAGAAGTGTAAGTGATACAATTGATGTAACACATAAAGATGATGGAACATTATCAGGATATGCATATGCAGTATTTACACAAGGAAGTTCAAGTGGTGGATGGTGTCCATCAAGTGGAAATGTAGCAACTAATAATACTGCACTTGATACAATAGCAAGAGCAAGTGTGCCTGAAATAACACCTAGTACATTTAATATAGGTGATACAATCACAATTAAAACAAATAGAAAATCTACATCATTTACCCATAATGTAATTTTATATTTTGGTAATTATTCATATACAATAGCAACAGGAGTGACAGATAGTGTTACATTTGATACATCACAAGTTGCTTCTAATATGTATCAACAAATACCAAATGCATCACAGGGTGAAGGAAATATTACATTAGAAACATATAATGGTTCAACATATGTGGGGACTAAATATTCAACATTTATTGCAAAAGTAACAAATTCAAGTCCTACATTTAATAAATCATATCAGGATACAAATAATACAACTACTGCAATAACAAATAATAATCAACAAATAATAAGAAGTAATTCTACATTACAGGTTAATATTACAAATGCTAGTGCAAAAAATTATGCAACATTAAGTTCTGCTAAATGTGTAATAAATGGAACAACATACACTGCTTCATTTAGTGGATCAAGTGCAACATTTAATATTGGAACATTAAATTTATCATCAAATACAACTGCACAGGTTTCTGTTATTGATAGTAGAGGAATAACAACAACTCAAAATTTAGAAATTACAATTTTGGATTGGGTATTGCCTACTGCAATTATTACATTAACAAGACATAATAATTTCTATTCAGAAACTGATATTAATGTAAATGCAGATTATTCTAGTTTAGATAATAAAAATACAATAACAATAAAAGAAAGACATAAAAAATCAACTGATAGCACATATAGTGCATATACAACCCTTCAGGATGATGTTACATCAGTTTTAACATTAGATAATAATTATCAATGGGATGTGCAAGTTTTAGTTCAAGATAGGATAGGATCAACAACATACAATTTAACATTATCAAGGGGAATGCCTATTACCTATTATGATAAAATTAAATCTTCTACAAGTTTTAATTGCTTTCCTCAATATGATAAAAGTGTTGAAATAGATGGAAGATTATTTGTAGATAATCAAGACATTCAGGATAAATTTACAGGAATAGGTGGATATGCAAAAGAAGCAACAACTTCTGATTGGAATACTGCATGTCAAAATAAAACAGGAATATTTATGGGAAGTAATATGAGTAATGCACCAAATGGAAGTGCCAATTGGTTTTTTGTTTTAAGTATGGTGCATAATGCAAATTACCAAAGACAAGTTGCTTTTGATTTTTTTGGTATTGGAATATGGACAAGAAGAATGGACAATGGCAATTGGGATGCTAGTTGGACACAAATTTTATAGAGGGGAGAAGAAATGGAGAATATAACATTAGGTGAAATAAGTGTTTTTTTGGCTTTTATAGTGGCTTTAATTGGTTCATTGGAATTTATATTAAGTAGGCTAAAAAAGTGGTTTAAAATGGCTTTAAATAAGGAAATAGAACCTATTAAAGAGCAGATAGATAATTTGAAGAAAGAAAATCAGGGAAATGAATTAAATAATTGCACAAATTATCTAGTAATTGCTATTGAAAAAGCCAAAAATCATGGAACTATGAGTGATACTGAAAGGAAAAGATTTTATGAAGTATTAGATATATATGTTAATAAATATCATAAAAATAGTTACATCCATAGTGAAGTTGAAGAATTAAAAAAACAAGGAATATTATAAAAGAGTAGATTTATTTCTACTCTCTTTTTTTTGTGCATTAATTTAATTAATTAAGGAATACTATTAATGCAGGTTTCCTGCCACTCTCTCATTATAAGATACAACTCTTTCTTCACAACTACTACTTCCTGATACAAGACTAGGTTTTTTGCCTAGTCTTTTTTTATTTTAATTAATAGGTGGTAATAGGACACATCCAACAGGTATTGTCTAGTTACTACCTAAAAATAATTGTAAAATTTCTATCTTCATCAAATTTAATTTCTTTTATAAGGGATTGCCACAATGCCCTTTTTTTGTCTTTCTCTAAATTATTATAAAGTTCTTTCCAATTACTATTGAAAAAATCAGGTGCAATATGTAATGAACTATTAGCATTCAATGAAGCCTGAAGTTTATTTAATTCAGTTTCAAGTTCAGTATATTCAAGATCATATACTTTAGCAGTAATTCTATTTTTTCTAAAAGCATATGTTAAATTTTCAAGTTCTATTTTAATTTCTTTAATTCTTTTTTTAACATTTTCCTTTTCAGGTTCAGGAAGTTTTTCAACATTAGTTTTTACATATGCCCTATGTTGTTTATGCAATTCTTCAACATTATCTAATAAAAATTTTTCTAGTTTTATTTCAGTTATATTTTTATTATAACTACATCCATTTCTTCTTTTTCTATTGGAACAAGTATAACTAAAATATCTTTTACATCCATCATGGTATTTACCAACAAAAGATAAGCCACATTTAGGGCATTTCATCATATTTGAAAAAAGATAAATATTTTTATTTTTTCTAACTTTATTATTTGCTTTTATATATTCCTGATTTAAAAGATATTGTTCTTCAGTAATATATGCAGGGGCATAATTAGGATTAGTTTTATATTTACCTGTATATAATTCTCTTTTAAGTATTCTAGAATATGTTCTATAATCTTTAGATATTCCATGTTTATTGTTAATGTAAAAACAAGTGCTTCTAATAGAATGATATGTAGCAAAATGTTCAAATAAATCATTAACAATAGGTTCAGTAGCTTCATCTTTTACAATTTTCTTCTTACCATTTTCATTAATAATTTTATATCCATATGGAAGTTTACCTGTAACAGGTTCACCTTCTCTTACTTTATATTCAAAAACTGCTTTAATCCTTTCAGAACCTCTTAAAAGTTCATGTTGTGCAAGAGTTAATTTTAAATTAAACATTAACATTCCATTTGATGTTGTTGTATCAGTATAATCTTCACTAATACCTATCATATCAGTATTATTTCTTTTAAATAAATCAAGCATTTTATTGGCTTCAAATACATTTCTTGATAATCTATCAAGCCTTGTAAATACAATTGCATCTAATTTAGGCAAATCATTTAACATTTGTTGCAATTGTGGTCTTTTCATATTGGATGCACTATAACCTTCATCAATATACATATTAACTAACTTATGTTCATTTTCATTGCACCAATTTTCTATTTCTTGAATTTGTGCTTTTATTGAATAACCAAATTTCTTTTGTTCTTCATGTGAAACTCTTACATAACCACCTATTCTTAAAACTTTTTTCAAAAATATCACACCTTTTTGTTTAAATTTAAAAAATAATCCATAATATCAGATACAAGGAGGTGATAAAATGGATTTTAAAAAATTTTATGATATGTTGTTTAAACTCTATGGAGAGCAGGAAAATCTTAAAATTGAATATGAACTTATTTTTTTAGATCAAGAAGTTTCAAATAGTTAATTAATTATCAGAACTATCTAAATATATTTTCATAATTTTTTTATAAAGTTCATCTTTTTTCTCTTTAGGTAAATCACTATTAAATAAAGCATCTATTCTTGAAAGAACATCAACTGCATCATCAAAACTATTAGTTTCAATTCCAAAATAACTAATATCAATTTCAAATATTTCACAAAATTTCTTTAATGTATTTAAAGTTAAACTTCTTTTTCCTGCTTCTATATTACAAATAGCAGGTCTAGATAAACCTACTTTTTCTGCTAATTCATATTGTTTCCATCCTCTTAACATTCTTAATTCTCTTATTTGCCTACCAATTCTTTTGTGATTAATCATATACAACATTCCTTCCTAGATGATAACTATCATTAGTATGTATATATTATCACAAATTGTTACAAAAAAGTGATAACTTTTTATAATTATTATGGTTTTGTAAATAATTACCAAAATATAGCAATTTCTTATTGACATTGTGAAAACGCTTTTTTATAATGAAAATAGAAAGGAGTAACAAAATGAAAAGATTAAATTTAAAATTTTTCAGAGAGAAACAAAAATTAACACAAGCAGAAATGGCAGATAAACTAGGTATTTCAAAAAGTTATTATGTATCTATTGAATTAGGCAATGCAGAACCATCTTTTAGAGTAGCAGAAGCAATTGATGAAGCATTTCATGGTGAATATGATGATATTTTTGAACTTTTAAAAAAGGAAGTGTAAAAATGCTAAAACAATATCAGGATGCAATATTACTAATGAATGAATTATTAAGTGATAAAGGACATGAAAAAGAAATTGAAGAATTAAGAAAAGCATTAGCAGAATTTGAAAAGGAGTTAAACAATGATTGAAAATTTAGAAATTAAAGAATGGTTAGAATTAAATGCAAAATTGCAAAAGAAGAAAAATGCATTAAGAAAAGAATTGAAAGAAAAAGGAGTATTAAAAAAAGGTGCTACCAATGAATTTGATAAATACAACTATTTTAGTGAAGCACAATATAAAGAACTATTTACTGAATTATTTAGTAAACATGGATTAGAATTAAAACCTTATGAAATTGAATATTCAACATTTGAAGGAACTGAAAAACAAGCCAATGGAAGAATGGTTAAATTTGAGTTTTATTTATTTGATGTTGATACAGGTTTTTATGAAATAAGTTCAATAACAGGTGAAGGTATTGATAAAGGAGATAAAGCAGGTTATAAAGCAGATACAGGTGCATTAAAATATTATTTAGCCAATACATTCATGGTGGCAACAGGTGATGATCCTGAAACTGAAAGCATTGAAACTAAAATGAATAATAAAACTACAAGAGATAGTAAAGCATCACCAAAGCAAATTGAAATGCTATCTAAATATTATGTAGGGGATAATCTTACAAAACTATTAGAAGCAAATGGAATTAAAAAGATTGAAGATTTACCAATGAAAAAAGCAAGTGAATTAATTAGTGAATTAATGAAGAAAGGAAATAAATAAAATGGAATTAATTAAAATAGAAGAAGGAAAGGCATTATTAAATATATCAACAAGTAAACAATTATATGAATTTGAAAAGGCAATGAAGGAATTAAAAGAACAAGAGGATGAAATAAAAGCATCTATTCTTGAAGAAATGGAGATTAAGGGAATTAAAAGCATTGATTGTGATGAACTATTGATTAGTTATATTGCACCAAGTGATAGAGAAACATTTGATAGTAAGAAATTTAGAGAAGAACATAGTGATCTATATGATGAATATGTTAAATTCACACCTGTTAAATCTAGTGTAAGGATTAAGTTAAAATGAATATAAAAGGATGTTATTTAGAATATTATGATGATACACATACTTATTTAGTTGATGGGGTAATAGTTCCTAGCATAACTCAAATATTAAAGATTAAATTTAGTAAAAAATATAAAGATGTTTCAAATGATGTTCTAAAAAGGGCATCTGACAAAGGAACACAAGTGCATGAAGCAATAGAAAAATTATGTAAAACAGGTGAAGTTGAAGATTTAAAAGAGGTTAAAAACTTTTTATTTCTTCAAAAGCATTATAAATTTGAAGTGTTAGATAATGAAGTTCCTGTTATATTATTTAAAGATGGAGTTCCAATTGGTGCAGGAAGATTAGATTTAGTTTTAAGTGTTGATGGAGAATTGGGATTAGGTGATATTAAAAGAACTTCAGTATTAGATAAAGATTATTTAGCATATCAGTTAAATCTTTATAGGATAGCATATCAACAATGCTATGATAAAGAAATTACATTTTTAAATGGAATACATTTAAAAGATGATGTTAGAAAAGTTGTTAAGATACCAATTAATGAAGAATTAACATGGGAATTAATAAAAGATTATGAAAAGAAAGTGAGTGAAGAAAATGAATGATAATGCATTAGTTGTTAAAGATTTATGGGAAATTAAAGCAAAATATGAAGTTTTATTAAATTGGTTAAGGTTTCAAAAAGAAAATAAATTATGTGTTTATAAAGATGATATTGATTTAATATTAGTTTCAGTAGGAGAAAGTGAAAAGAAAGAAGGTGAAACAAATGAGTGAACCAATAGTAATTACATTAATTATATGTGGAACAATATTGTTATTAACAATAATAGGAAAGATAGGGAAGGATAAATAATGAATAAAGTATGGCTAACAGGTAGAATTGCATCTAATTTAGAATTATATGTAACTCAATCCAATAAAAATTTATGTGAATTTACCATTGCAACAAATAGATTTACCACTTCTAATGGTGAACAGGTTACTGATTTTGTAAGATGTTTAGTATGGAACAAACTTGCAGAATGTCTTGTTAAGTATCAGAAGAAGGGAAATTTAATTGGAGTAATAGGAAGAATTAATGTAGATACATTTCAAGATAAAGATGGTAAGAATAGATATAAAACTTATGTGCAGGTAGATGAATTAGAATTTCTAGAACCTAAAAAGAAAGATGAACCTGTAAATGATAATTTTAGTGAAACACCAAGTGAAATTGATGCACCTAAAGATATTACATATTCTAATGATGATTTACCATTTGAAGTTCCTGATGATGAAGATTTACCTTATTAGGAGGTAATTATGGATTTATTAAATGAATTACAACAAAAGATAAAGGAACTTAATGAAAGTGTTAAATCATTAAGAACAAGTGGAACTGCATTTGCAGAAGCAGAAAGAGATTATAAGATTATATTAAGGCAGGAATGTTTAAAGTTAAGGGATGAAGGGATGGCTATTGGAATGATAGATAAAACATGTTATGGCATCCCTAAAGTTGCAGAAAAGAGATTTCATAGGGATGTATGTGAAACTATTTATAAAGCTAATTTAGAAGAAGTAAATAGTATTAAATTACAAATAAGATTAATTGAAAATCAAATTCAAAGAGAATATGGAACAGGTAATTAATTATGAAAAGCAAAAGAACCAAAGCAACTAGCATTTCAAAAGAAGTTAAAGAAAAGGTTTTTCAAAGAGATAATGGAAGGTGTGTAGTGTGTGGGAATAATTACAATGTAATGCCTAATGCACACTACATTCCAAGATCAAAAGGTGGATTAGGTATAGAAGAAAATATAGTTACATTATGCACTGAATTAACACCAAATAAATGCCATAGAAAATTTGATTTTGGCAATAAGAAAGAAAGATTAGAAATTAAAGAGAAGATAAGAAATTATTTAAGCAGTAAATATGAAGATTGGAATGAAGAAAAATTATATTATAGAAAGTGGGATAAAAAATGAGTAGATTATTAAATGTAGAAAATGATGTTAAAAAGATTTTAGAGAAAGAACCAATTGCAAGAAAGGATGATATGTATTTATATTATCTATATTGCACTAGATATGGGATTTTAAATGAAAGAGCATTTGTAAAAGCATTTAGAAGTAAAGGATTTAGAAAAGAATTAGGATTAGCAGTTTTTGAAAGTGTATCAAGAGCAAGAAGAAAATTACAACAAGAATATGATTATTTAAAACCTTCAAAAGAGGTTCAAGAAGCAAGAATGAATGAGCAAGGGGAATATATCAGATATGCTATTAATGACAATAGAAAATCTACTTTTAAAAATTTTCTAGATAATCAGGAATAAAAATTTCCAATTAGAAAACAAATTTTAAAATAGTAGTAGAAAATTGTAGATATATAGTATATAATGAAGAAGTATTTTAAGTAGAATTGGAGAAAGAAACATGGAAACAACTATAAAATTAAATGATATTGCAGATGATTTATTAATACTGAATAAGATGACAATAGACACATTATTTAGATTAGATAATTGTGCAGATTGTATATCATTATATGTGTTTTATTATAAAACTGCCAAATGGCAAAAGACAAATACAATTAAAGCCAATGATCTATATGTTAAGAAATCATTAAAATGGGGAATTGATAAGATTAAAAGAACTAAAGCCATTTTAAAAGAACATGGATTAATAAACATAGTTCAGAGAAGAAAAGATGGGAAAATTGAAGGATGGTATATTGAAGTTGCATATCTAGTTACTCAAAGAAATTTAGAGGATGTGAAAATTAAAGTAGAAGATTGCAACAATACTTCAAATCCACCATTAGAGCCTTCAACAATACCTATAATCAACAATACCTATAATCAACAAGTAGATAATCCTACAAGTGGGGAAGAAGATATAAATGCTTTAAAAGAAGTAATTAAATCCTTAAAAAAAGAAATAAAAATGCTTAAAAATAATAAAGAAGATGCTTTAAAAGAAGAAACTAACAAAGAAACTGCTATTGTTCCATTAGGTGAAATTGATTATGATAAAATTGTTAATAGATTAAATGAATTAACAGGTGCATCATTTTGGAGTGATAGCCAAAACACAAGAAAATTAATTAAAGCAAGATTTAATGAAGGATTTAAAGAAGAAGATTTTATGATAGTAATTGAAAAGATGAATTACTTATGGAATAAAGAACCTAAAAAAGGTGAAAAAGATATGAGATTATACTTAAGACCATCAACATTATTTGGAAATAAATTTGAACAATATTTAAATATGAATGTTCAACAAAGAAATTTAACTACAGGTGATTTATTAAATAATATGGATTTTAGTGATTTTCATATAAATTAAAACTTTACAAATGGAAATTTATTTTAAAGGAAATTAAAGAGTTGGAAAAGGAGAAAGAAACATGAAAGTAATAGATTTATTAAATAAAATTGCAAATGGTGAAGAATTACCTAAAAAGATTGTATTTTTTGATGATTTATTTGAGTTACATCAGGAAGAACAATATGGTGAAATGTATATTGATTATAAATGTGCAATGGAAGGAACAATGCTATTTAAAGATGAAATAATCAAGATCACAATGTTATTAAATGAAGAAGTTGTAGTAGTTGGAGGAAATGAATGATGAAGATGGATGAATTTGTTAAAGCAGTATCTTATTTAGGAATGGCATATGGAAAAGAGTATTCACAAGCAGAAACAATGCAAATGTATCAATTTCTAAAAGATTATGATTATCAAACAATAATAAATGCAGTAAATAGCATTATTAGAACATCAAAATTTGTTCCAAAAATTGCAGAACTAATTGAAGAATGTGATAAAAGCAAATCAAAATCTAAAATGGAAGTAATTGATTATATGTGGAAAAGTGGATATTTTAAATTATCATATACACCTGAACACCAATTAAGTGATGAACATGCACAAAGAAATTATAATAAAGTTATCATGTGGATGGAAAGGGGAGTATTACCTGATTGGCTTTTAGATGATATTTGTTATTATCGAAAATTAATGCAACAAGAAAAATTATCAGGATCATCAATGAATTTATTAAACTAGGAATTTTCCTAGTTTTTTATTTCCAAATAGAAAATTAATGGAAAAAATAGGTTCTAATTGAAAACCTACTGCATATATTGTAATGTAGGAAGGAGGTGAAATTAAAAATTCTTCAAAGCACCTAAAAGCATTTAATCAAACATCATTTTTCAGGCATTCTATTGTTATTCATTATTTACATCCTTTTATCCTTTTGATAAACCTTTTATGTCATTCCTTTGTTTTAATTTAGAGGTGATTTCATGCAAGATTTAATTGAAGGTTTAGAAACCTTAAAAGCAGTTAAAGTTGATGACTATGGAACAATCTTTATTTATTATTCAGTTTCAGATGAATATATGAAAGCAAATGATCTACTTTATAAAGATAGAGTATATGAAGTAAAATTTAAATATGAAACTACATACACAAGTTATGCAGTATTAGGCTAGGCTTTTTCCTAGCCTTTTTTCATTTACAAAATTTACATTTAGAAAATATTTTGTGAAAAAATTAACAAAATGTATTGACAATATAGTCTATGTGTGATATAATATAAGTGTAAAATGAAAAAGGAGATAGTGGAAATATGAAAAAAGAAAAGTATTATTACATTAATAGTAAAGGAGAAAAGATATTAGTTAGAACAAGTGCAAATGAATATAAATATGCATTAGTTTATAAAGATGCAGTTGATAATAAAGGCACAATAAAATGTTCTGCAAAATTAGAAGCAGTTCAAAAAGAATTTGAATGGAGAACAAAAGGATTTCCTCATAATTGTCATGAAAAAGTAAATGGAAGATATTTATTTAGTAGTCAATTTGAAAATCCTGATAGATTAGCAATTGTTGAACTAATAAAAGGCTAATAACCTTCTTCTTAATGTAGCCAATGCAAGTCCAAAGCCTTGATAAATACAGATGGAGAAAGGAAGGAAACATGAAAAAAGGAAATACATTTAAGGAAAACATTGAATTTCTAATTATGATGTATAAAAGAGAATTAGCAACAATTGATAAAGACATTGAAAAAGGTGAAAGATCATATGAAGAAAAAGAAATGATTGAATGCTATCTAATTGAATTACAAACAATAATAGATTTAAGCAAATAAAAGGTTTCAAAAAGAAAAGAAATTAAAGGAGTGTATCAATTAGATGCACTCCCTGATGATTGGAGGAAAGTATGAAGAAATATAAATTTAAAAAATGGGTTAATTATTTATTAGGAACAATAGCCTTTATGGCATTTTGTGTTATGTGCAGTGAATGTGATGATTTAAATATGTTCATTATAAGCCATTTAGTATCTGCAGGTATATTTATATTAACCATGAGTTTATTAATGGTATATGGGGATTTAAATTAGGTTTTAGGAGGTGATAGGATGAAGCTAGTTCAACAAAAGTATGTAAATGCATCAGGTGAAAAGAAAGTTAATTGTTATAAAATAAATATTTCTAAAAGATATTTAGAACAAGCAGGAATAAAAGAAAATGATGATTTAGAAATACATGTTCATGGAAATAAATTAATTATTATGAAGAAAGGGAATTAAATGAAGGAATTGATTGAAAAATTTCAACAAAGAAGAATTGTAAAGGATAATACAAAGAAACTTGAATATGAAGAAAGACTAAATGACAAAGAAAGAATTATAGAACTACAACAAAAGATTATTGGATTATATGAAAATAGAGATAAGTTAAAACAAAAGAATAAAGAACTACTTGCAGAATTAAAGAAGTTGAGAGGGAAAAAGGTAAAGGATTATGAAGAAAAAACTTAATATTAATAAAATGTTCCCTTATACCAAGTTTAAATATAGATGCAGATGTGGAAAAAGAGTATTAATTAGATATGATGAAGATTTTAGAGTATGCCCTAGATGTGGTAGAAAGGTAAGAAAGGATAATAAATCATACTTTAGAGATAAAGTAAGGCAATTATTAAATAGGAGAGATTATGAAGGAACTAAAAAAAATACAAGATACTACAAACTTATTTATTGATGCATCAGGAACTGATGGATTTACAGGAAGGTATTATGATAAAGATACTAATAAAATGCTTAAATTTATATTTAGTTGGGGAATGAATTGGGAACATTTAAGTGTTTCAATGCCTAGAAAATGCCCTTCATGGGAACAAATGTGCAGGATGAAGGATATATTTTGGGATGAAGATGAAGTGTGTGTTGAATATCATCCAAGAAGAAAAGATTATGTTAATATGCATCCATATTGTTTACATATATGGAAGCCAATTAAAGAGAAAATACCAACACCACCTAGAATGTTAGTGTAGGAGGATTATATGAGTGAAGAAAGTATAGAACAAGCTAAAGAAATAATATTAACATCATTAAATGCATCTAAAATAATGGAATTAGATAAATATGAATTAATATTTAATATTAATTATTTCCTAGTTCATTATGAAAAAGAAACAGGATGCAAGGTTATGAAGAAGGTGAAAAAATGTTAGAAGCCTTATTAAAACTATTACAAAGTGATGTATTTTGGATTGGATTTGCAATTGGATTTATTATATCAATGGTAGTAGGATTTGTTATTGAATGTATGTGTATTGCATCAGGAAGAAGTGATATTGATACATGGATGGAAGATGGTGATGATGATGAATGTGAATGATATTAAAAGAGCCATAGATAAATTAGAAGAAGATAAAAATGATTTAGAAGAACAGGTAAAAATATTAAAAGAAAAGTTAAGTTTAGCATCTAGAATTATTAGAACCAACACATTTTCTGCTACAACATATAAAAAAGAAAAAGAAGTAAGTAAAATAGATAAATGTGTATTATATAAAGAAAATATTGAAGAAATATTAAATATTTTGGAGAAGTAGTATGGATAAGTTAAAAATAAGTTATTCAGAAGAAAATACACATGTTGAAAATAGTTATTTAATTGATACTAAAGAAGAAATAAATTTTGAAGTAATGAACATCATTAGAGAAAGACAATATGAAAAAAAGCCTGTTACAAGAACATTTGATAGTTATGCAAGGGAATGGAAGGGGCATAACAATTTGTTCAAATTAGGCTTATTTAAGAGCCATACAAAAGATGTAGATTTAAATGAAAACAATAGTAAGCTAGAAGAAATTATATGGTTAATAATAGGATGGATATAAAATGTTAGCATATTTTTGGTATAAATATTTAGAAAAAATAGAAGCACAAGAATGGGAATATGCTACACTTATAGTTCCTATGTTAGATGATTTATTTGCAATATTCAGTATAATAGCACTTATTATGGTGGCTTTTGATATAAAAATAGGTTATTAGGAGGTATTTAAATGGAATATTATAAAAAATATACTAAATTAAACATGTTTGAAAAGATGGAACAACAGGAGAAGGAATTAGAAAAATATAAGAAAACTAATCAAGAGTTTTTAGAATGGCTTCAGGCAATAACAAGTGAACCATATACTAATTCTGCTTATTGTAGAGTATTAGAGAAATTATTGGAGATTATGAAAAAGTATGATAATAGGGAAGTATAAAATGGAAGATGTTTATAATGAAAAAACAGGAGATAGAATGGGAACAGGATTTATACCAATAACAACTGAAAGAGAAGAAATAGTAAATTTTTTAAAAGATAAAATACCATATGTTCTAGATTTAGAAAAAGAAGATATTAAATATGATAAAAACAATATATATTACAAAATTTATAAATATATCAGGAAGCTAGAAAAAGAAAAGGAGGAAAAGTGAAAGTATATTGTGGAAACATAAAATGTGAAAATTGTAGCACCAAAAATATATGTAAAGCAAAAGAAATTGATTTAGAACTTCATGGAGTAAATACAACATATCAAGGATTTCAAGATTTTTTAAAATGTAAAAGTTTTAAAGAAAGTAAAGAATATATAGAAATAAAAGAAATGTTAAAAAAAGTATTTAAGGAGAATAAATGAAAGAGGATTTATTAAAGATAATTAATCATTATGGAGTAAATAAGCAATTAAAATACATACATACTGAATATTTTGAATTAGATGAAGCAATAACCATATTTGAAAACACTGATTTTGGTAAATGGGAAGATAAAAAATATATGTTTACTAAAGATATTGAAGAAGAAATAGCAGATGTTATGGTTATGCTTAAACAAATTCAATATCACTATAAAATAAAAGATGAAGCAATTGAAGAAACAATGAAATTAAAAATTGAAAGACAATTAAAAAGAATAGAGGAAGAAAATGAATGAATAAAAAATTAATTTTGATAGTATTAGTTCTATTAATACCATTTAAGCCTGTAAAAGCAGAAATTGAAGGATATAGAGTAACATACTCATATGAAACAAGGCTAACATCTTATTATCCAACAAGGGCAAATGCAACAACAGGATGTGGATTGCAATTTACCTATTTTGATGTAAATGAAAATGGATGGTTCACTTATGATGGAAGATTAGTAGTAGCAACTGCAACTGATTATCTTTTAAATTATGGATGGAAATTAGCAGATGGAGTAAGAACTTATGAATATTATCAGGAATTAATTTTAGAAATTGATGGAGAGGATTATTTAGCAGTAGTTCTTGATAGTTGTGGTTTATGTATGAGAACAGGAAGAATTGATTTATTTGTAGTAGATCAAAATGCAATTAAAGATACTACAATTATTGTAAAAGAAATTACTGATGAAAAAATGGTGTAAAAAGGAGAATAGATGGTTTATTTAGAATATATAGATTATAAGAACAAGTATAATGATATTCAAAAAATATTTGATGGAATATTGAATGAAAAAGAACAATTATTTTTAATTACACAACCTAAAGCATCAAAAATTGAAGGTGAAAAAGTAAATGGTGGAGTAAGAGAAAATCTATTTGATAGATATTTAATAATGAAGGATGAAAAACAAATAGATACAAGGCTTGAAGAAGCTAGAACATTATTAAAGGATAGGGAACACATGCTAGATTTAAAAGAAGCAGAATTAAGGGATAGTAAAGATTGGCATGATATTATATTTGTTTATTATTACATTGAAAGGCTATCAATAAGGAAAATTGCAAAAAAGATACCATTTAGCACCACTGAAATTTTCAGAAAGATAAAAAAAATTGAAAAAAATATTAATTTGGAACAAAAGGTAACAAAAATAGGCTTACAATAATAGTGTGGAAAATAAAAATCCAAATGTGATGCACTTACACTTTAAGATTTTGAATGCGTGGCTAAAGTGAGTGAAAGACTACGATAAGTAGTCTAGAGGGTATAAAGATTTTTTCATGTTTCCCTTATGCCTTCTAGAGTGCTTATTAAAGGCACAAATCACACTATAACTTGAATATGTGCTATCTATTTTATAGGTAGCATTAGGATAGATATATCGCAATACAAATGGTTCTTATAGTGGCAAGTTAAGAACAAAAGTATCATAGCGAGTTGAAAGTTAGACCTGACTTGCCGAAATGAGTAAACAATATCTGTTCTAATGGTGCTTATAAAAAGTATATATTGGAGGTGAAGAATAATGGCTTGTAAAAAGGGTGGAAAGAGAAAATAATATTAAAGAATTGAACTAGAAATAGTTCTTTTTTTTATATAGTAAAGGAGGAAAATATGATAACAAATGAGAAAGTGAAAAAGGTAGTTAAATATGTTATGAACATTCTAGCAATGATAAGTGCATTAATAGTAGGTTTAAATGCAATAGATGGCATAACAATACCAAATGCTACAATTATTGTTGAATCAATAGCAGTAATTAATGGTGTAGCAGGAACTTATTTATTAGGACAAAAAGCATTAAGTAAGGAGGAGAAATAATGGCAAAATATATATCACCACAAGAGTTTATAAAACAAACTGAAGGACATGCATATGATATGGATGGTGCATATGGTGTTCAATGTGTAGATGGAATAAAGAAATTTGTTCAAGATGTATATGGTGAAAGCAACTTTAGTTGTGGTAATGGATGGGCATATGGATTATGGACATGTTATGGTTCAAATGGTGTTCAAAAATATTTTGATAAATTTCCATTTAGCCAAGCTAAAGAAGGAGATTGGATTATATGGAACAAGGGAAGCAAAGGCGCACCTAAAAGCCATGTAGGAATGTTCATTAAGAATATTAATAGCCAATTAGTGCAAGTATATGGACAAAATCAGAATGGAATTAAAGCATTTAATTTCTGCAATACATGGAATGAAGGTATTCTAGGTGTATTAAGACCAAAGATTTATGAACAACAACCAACACCACCTGAACCAAAAGTTGAATATATTAATATACCACCATCAATTCCTGTTAGAAATGTATATGATAAGAATACTAAAAAATTAAAGGCTACTATTAAACCTCAAAAATTTGGTGGATTATCATATAGAGTTTATAACATTTTAAATAATGGAATGTATGCAGAAATAGAAACAAGGGATTATGGAAGATGTTTAGTAAAGATAACTAAACTTACACCAATAACTGATAAGCCACAATATTCACATGGTAACTACTAATGTATAGATCATGCAGTAAATGTGGAAAGATACATGGCTATAATGAACCATGCACAATAAAAAGAGTATATAAAAAGACAAATGAAAGTGAATTAAGAAATACTTATGCATGGCATAGTAAAGCAGTAGAGATAAAAGAAAAAAGTAAATACTTATGTTCATTATGTTTAGAAGAAGGTAGAGCAACATATGACGGATTAGAAGTTCATCATATTGATAAGGTAGCAGATAAACCTGAAAGACTATTAGACAATTATAATCTAATATGTTTATGTTCTAGACACCATGAAGAAGTAGAAGATAATGATAGTATAAAAGATAGATTATTTAAATTAGCAAGAGATAGAGAGGATGCATAATATCCCCCCTATCTTTTTTTGCTATAAATTTTCATCAACAAATAAC
>Ga0265298_10001493_pt1 | contig 34749 bp, 22 predicted proteins | sample AusTroGonzalo_MG_3_FD_193486 | JGI IMG/M metagenome (GOLD analysis project Ga0265298, IMG submission 193486) | Bovine rumen microbial communities from tropical cattle in Woodstock, Queensland, Australia - Gonzalo_01 | ecosystem: Host-associated > Mammals > Digestive system > Stomach > Rumen ... | reverse complement strand
GATATCTTTCAGTGAGAGTATCTCTACCCTATCGCCCATGATTTGGCGAATCTCAGAAAGTTTATGTTCGTTATTTGTGGCAAATACTATTTTCATTTTGCTTTCAGTTTAGGTGTCTTTGGCGCCGTGGGGTCTATGTTTATGTTATTTGGGGTCTTCACCTTGATGGCATCAAAACCTTCGCCATAGACACCGATAACGGAGCTTTGGGATACGAAGGCATTAGGGTCTATCATCTTGATGAGGCGGAACATGTCTGTGCTCTCGTTCTTCTTGGCAAGGATACAGAGCACCTTTCGCTCCTTACCTGAATACCAGCCGTGACCATCCAGGATGGTAACGCCGTGATCCATACGTGTACCAATGGCGTTGGCTATCTCCTGCCACTTGTCTGAGAAGATGAGAAACTGCACGGATGAGCGCTGACGATTGTAGATATAGTCGAGCATGAAGTTCTCAATGACCATCGTACAGAAACCAAAAACCACCATATAGGTACGATTGAGCATAGTACCGAACTGCGGGATGAATAGACAAGAGCCAATGATAAGGAAGTCGACAATCACCAGAACGGTACCTAAAGACATGTTGTAGTACTTGTTGACAGAAGCGGCGATGATATCAGAACCACCCGTGGAACCATTGTTCAGAAAGACAATAGCAAGCGCAGAGCCAGTCATCATACAGCCAATGATGAGTGACATGAAGTCTTGTCCCTCTCCCAGTATCTTCACCATCTCCCCTGCTTCATCGCGAGGTACTATCTCTTTCATGAAGCCCAGTAGGAAAGCAAGTACTAAAATGGCATAGATGGTCTTTACAAGGAACTTGAAGCCCAGTATCTTCAGTGCCATTACCAGTAGGGCGATATTTATTATGAGATAGGAATATTGGTTGGGAAAACCACTGGCATATTCCACAATAGCTGCGATACCTGACACGCCTCCTGTTACAATCTCATAGGGCATGAGAAAGAACGTGAAACCAAAGGCATACAAAAAGAGGCCAAGGGTTATGAAAACATAATCCTGGACCTCTTTCATGATAATTCTATGATCGATAGTCATTTATTTCAATACGATGTTCACCATACGCTTAGGGACGATGATAACCTTTACTATCTGCTTGTCTTCTACGTACTTAGCGGTACGCTCGTCACCACGAACGAGAGCTTCGATAGCAGCATTGTCGGCATCGGCAGCCAACTGAATCTCGAAGCGGGTCTTACCATTGAAGGCTACACCCATCTTCACACTGCTCTCCACCAAGTACTCTTCGTTCCACTCGGGCCACTGAGCATCGCATACACTACCCTGCTCGCCCAGCATCTCCCAGAGTTCCTCTGCCATATGAGGTGCGAAGGGAGCGATGAGAACAACCAGTGTCTTCAGCAATTCCTTGTTCTTGCACTTCTGCTGTCCCAGCTCGTTCACGCAAATCATGAAGGCAGAGATGGCTGTGTTGTAAGAGAACTGCTCAATATCCTGCGATACCTTCTTGATAAGCTTATGCACACTCTTCAAGTTCTCTGCCGTTGCCTCGCCCTCGAATCCGTTCTGATACAGGTTCCAGAACTTCTTCAGGAAGCGGTGGCATCCATCGATACCATTGGTATCCCAAGGCTTAGACTGCTCTACAGGGCCGAGGAACATCTCGTAGAGACGCAGGGTGTCGGCACCATACTTCTCCACAATCATATCGGGGTTCACCACGTTGTACATAGACTTCGACATCTTCTCTACTGCCCAGCCACAGATATACTTGTCGTCTTCGAGGATAAACTCGGCATTGTTGTATTCAGGACGCCAAGCCTTGAAGGCCTCGATATCCAGGACATCGGCTGAAACGATGTTCACATCCACATGGATAGGAGTTGTTTCCTTATAGTTGCCACGCAGGTTCAGGCTTACGAACTTACCCTTGTCGGCACCCTCGTCCTCAATACGATAAACGAAGTTCGAGCGTCCCTGAATCATACCCTGGTTAACAAGCTTCTTGAAGGGCTCATCCTCGCAGGTGTAACCAGAGTCATAGAGGAACTTATCCCAGAAGCGTGAGTAGATGAGGTGACCAGTAGCATGCTCGCTACCACCTACGTAGAGGTCCACATTACGCCAGTATTCGTTCTTTTCCTTATCGGTCAGAGCCTTGTCGTTGTGGGGATCCATGTAGCGCAGATAGTAGGCAGACGAACCAGCAAAGCCCGGCATAGTGTTCAACTCCAAGGGGAAGACTGTCTCGTTGTCAATCAGCGACTTATCAACCACGCTGTCTGTCTTGGTATCCCAAGCCCAAAGCTTAGCGTGTCCCAATGGTGGCTCGCCAGTTTCTGTGGGCTTATACTCCTTGATTTCAGGCAGTTGCAGAGGCAGACACTCCTTTGGAATCATATAAGGCATGTCGTCCTTATAGTACACAGGGAATGGTTCGCCCCAGTAGCGCTGACGTGAGAAGATGGCATCGCGCAGACGATAGTTAACCTTCACGCGACCCAGGCCAGTCTCCGTAACGTATTTCTTGGTCTTGGCGATAGCCTCTTTTACGGTGAGTCCGTTCAGTGAGAACTTCTCACTGGCAGAGTTCATCACAATACCTTCCTTGGCATCGAAGCTCTGTTCAGAGACATCGGCACCCTCGATGAGAGGAATGATAGGCAGGTTGAAGTGCTTTGCAAAGGCATAGTCACGACTATCGTGAGCAGGTACGGCCATGATGGCACCAGTACCATAACCAGCCAGCACGTATTCAGAGATCCATACAGGAATCTTGTCGCCAGTGAATGGATTGATGGCGTAAGAGCCTGAGAACACACCTGTTACGCTGTGGTCCATCTGACGCTCGCGCTCTGTGCGCTTCTTCACATAGGCCAGGTATTCATCGACAGCAGCTTTCTGCTCGCTTGTGGTCAGTTCTTTCACCAAATCGCTTTCAGGAGCCAGTACCATGAAGGTCACACCGAAGATAGTATCGGCACGGGTGGTAAAGATGGTGAAGTGCTTCTCGCTATCAGCCACCTGGAACTCCATCTCAGTACCTTCTGAACGACCAATCCAGTTACGCTGAGCCTCTTTCAGAGAGTCAGTCCAATCGATGGTCTCCAGTCCGTCGAGCAGGCGCTGTGCATAGGCGCTGACGCGCAGACACCACTGGCGCATCTTCTTCTGTTCCACGGGATAGCCACCACGTTCAGAGACACCATTGATAACTTCATCGTTGGCCAGTACGGTTCCCAGTGCAGGACACCAGTTCACCATTGTCTCGGCCAGATAGGCGATACGGTAGTTCATCAGCACCTCTTGCTTCTTCTTCTCAGAGAATTCAGCCCATTCGGCTGCTGTGAAGTGCAGTTCTTCGCTGCCCTGAGCACCGCAGTCCTTTGAACCCATCAGCTCGAAATGTTCGATGAGCTTGATGATAGGCTGTGCCTTCTGACTGGATGTGCTATAGTAAGAGCGGAACATACGCTGGAAAGCCCACTGAGTCCAGTGGTAATAACCTGGGTCACAGGTACGTACCTCGCGGCTCCAGTCAAACGAGAAACCAATCTTATCCAGCTGCTCGCGGTAGCGATTGATGTTCTGTTCGGTGGTGATAGCAGGGTGCTGACCAGTCTGAATGGCATACTGCTCGGCAGGAAGTCCGTAGGCATCGTAACCCATAGGGTTCAGTACATTGAAACCCTTCAGGCGCTTATAGCGTGCATAGATGTCACTTGCAATGTATCCTAAGGGGTGACCAACGTGCAGACCAGCACCGCTGGGGTAGGGGAACATGTTCAAAACATAGAATTTCTTCTTCTTCTCATCTTCCACTACGCGATAGGTTCCATTGTCCACCCAGCGCTTCTGCCATTTCTTCTCAATGTCTCTGAAATTGTATTCCATATCTTTGTTTTGCTATTATTTGCTTGTGTTTCAAGTGTGCAAAGTTACGCTGAAATATTCATTTTACCAAATAATATTGGTATAAATCGAATTATGGCATAAAAATTAAATGTGAAAATGCTTGGAGATTCAAAATAATTACCGTACTTTTGCATACAGATTCAATTTTTATTAACTTTAAACGATACGATTATGATCAAAAATTTACGCTATGTTTTCGTAAGTGCATTGATGCTGCTTGCTGGTACAGCAATGGCTCAGACATCTATTGACATTGATGCTGACTACAAGACTTTGTTCCCTACCATTCAGGGAGAATCTACTAATGATGACAAAGCTCCAGGTGAGTTTAATGAAACTACTACATCTACAGCTGTTAATGGCGTTACTTTGACTGTAACTGCTTCTGCTACAGATGCTGCAAATCGTAACCGAATTTGGTCAAGTGCTCCTCGTCTTCGCATGTTTGATGGCAGTCTCACCATTAAGGCTGAGCAGAATTTCAAGAAGGTGGTTATGACCATTAACACTAACAAAGGTCTTGTTGCTGCTCAGAATACCGCAAGTGTTGGTACGCTGAATACTGAAGGTGTTGCTCAGAACAATGGTACACTTGTATGGGAAGGTGATGCTAACGAGGTTACAATTAACATTGCTGGTAACACTCAGTTCCATAAGATTGAGGTTAGCTTCGATGGTTCTATTGTAACTCCCGATCCTGTAACTTATGAGGAAATCAATATTGCAAAGGCTATTGAGCTGTGCAGTGCGTTGGAGCCATCAAAGACTTCTGCAGATACCTATCACATTAAGGGTTATGTAGTTGAGATTCAGAGTTTCTCAAAGTTGGTAGACGGCGATGCAAATACTTTTGGTAACACTACTTTCACAATGGCAGATACTGCTGGTGAGACTGATGCTACTAAATTGTTCACTGCTTTCCGTGTTTATGGTCTTGGAAATCAGAAGATTACTGTTGATCAGGATCAATTCTTCAAAGTTGGTGACCTCGTAGTTGTTGAAGCTAAACTGAAGAACTTTGCAACAGATGGTGGTAGTATTTTGGAGACCAACTATGGCTTCATCTATAGCATCAACGGTGTTTCTGCAAGCATCAGCAACGTGAAGAACGAGGCTGCTAAGGGTGTTGTCTATAACATGGCTGGCCAGCGCGTGATGAACGCCCAGAAGGGTCTGTACATCATGAATGGCAAGAAATACTTGGTTAAGTAAGCATCGATTAGATTAATACTTAAATACTGGCGGGGCAAGATCCATTGGGTTTTGCCCCGCTTTTATTTTGCTATTACAGAAAAAAAGCGTAACTTTGCAACGAGAAAAGCATAGCTTTGCTTGGAGAAAAGCGTTACTTTACCGATAGAAAAGCGTTACTTTACTAGTGGAATAGTGCCGCTAAACTGGTGGAATAGTGCCGCCAAACTCTCCGAAGGGCATAGCATGGAAAAAAGAATAGAAAAATAATGGCAAAGAAAGACGGGGAACTGACCCCGATGATGAAACAGTTCTTCGACTTGAAAGCACAGCACCCAGAGGCGCTGCTGCTGTTCAGGTGTGGCGACTTCTACGAGACCTATTGTGGCGATGCTGTGGAGGCTTCACAGATATTGGGCATCACGCTGACGCGACGCAACAATGGTAATAGTGGAAAGGGCGACGAGATGGCTGGTTTTCCTCATCATGCACTCGATACTTATCTTCCCAAACTGATTCGTGCTGGTAAGCGTGTGGCTATCTGCGACCAGTTGGAAGATCCTAAACTCACGAAGAAACTCGTTAAGCGTGGTATTACAGAATTGGTGACGCCTGGTGTTGCCATGAGCGACAATGTGCTGAACTACAAGGAGAACAACTTCCTTTGTGCTGTGCATTTCGGTAAGTCGGCCTGTGGTGTGGCTTTCCTTGATATATCTACGGGTGAGTATCTCACGGGCGAAGGAACCTACGACTATGTGGAGAAGCTCATGAGCAGCATCCAGCCCAAGGAGGTTCTCTATGACCGTGATCGTCGTCACGACTTTGAACGCTACTTCGGCATGCGCTATGTGACGTTTGAAATGGACGAGTGGGTCTTCACGGAGCAGTTTGCCATGCAGAAGCTTACGAAGCACTTCAAGGTGAAGTCGATGAAGGGTTTTGGCGTGGATCATCTGCATAGTGGTATTGTGGCTGCAGGCGCCATTCTGCAATATCTGGAACAGACTCAGCACACACAGATAGGACATATCACTCATATCTCGCGTATAGAGGAGGATAAGTATGTGCGTCTGGATAAGTTCACCATCCGTTCGTTGGAGCTCGTTCAGCCTATGCAGGACGATGGACGTTCGTTGCTCGACGTGATAGACCGCACCGTGTCGCCTATGGGTGGACGTATGTTGCGTCGCTGGCTGGTGTTCCCCTTGAAGGAGAAAGCACCTATCGAGGGTCGTCTCGATATGGTGGATTACTTCTTCCGTGAGCCTTACTTCCGTGACCTTATCGACGAGCAGCTGCAACAGGTGGGTGACCTGGAGCGTATCATATCGAAGGTGGCTGTGGGACGAGTGACGCCTCGTGAGATGGTGCAGCTGAAGCGTGCGCTGCAAGCCATAGAACCCATCAAACAGGCGTGTCTGCAGGCTGATAACGAGGTGATTCGCCAATTGGGTGAACGCATGAATGAGTGCCGTGAGATTCGTGATAGGATAGATCACGAGATCGTGAATGATCCTCCTCAGCTGGTGCAAAAGGGTGGGGTGGTGCGTAATGGTGTCAACGAGGAACTCGATGAGTTGCGCCGCATAGCCTATAGTGGCAAGGATTATCTTTTGCAGATTCAGAACCGTGAGGCTGAACTGACAGGTATTCAGTCGCTGAAGATTGGTTATAACAATGTGTTTGGCTACTATCTGGAGGTGAGAAACACCTATAAGGACCGTGTGCCTCAGGAGTGGGTGCGCAAGCAAACTCTGGCTCAGGCAGAGCGTTATATCACGCAGGAACTGAAGGAATACGAAGAGAAAATTTTGGGTGCCGAAGAGAAAATCCTCTCGCTCGAGGCGCGTATCTTCAACGAACTTATCATTGCTGTTCAGGCTTATATTCAGGAGGTGCAGACCAATGCTACCATCCTGGCACGCATAGACTGTCTGCTGAGCTTTGCAAAGACGGCTCAGGAGCATCGCTATATTCGTCCTGTCATAGATGATAGCGACGTGATAGACATTCGTCAGGGACGTCACCCTGTCATTGAAACACAACTGCCTGTGGAGGAACAATATGTGCCCAATGACATACTCTTAGACCAGGAGCGTCAGCAGATTGTTATTATTACAGGTCCGAATATGGCCGGTAAATCGGCGCTGTTGCGTCAAACGGCCTTGATTGTACTCTTGGCCCAAGTGGGCTGTTTCGTGCCCGCAGAGGCCGCGAGAATTGGTCTGGTGGACAAAATATTCACTCGTGTGGGTGCTAGCGATAATATTTCGCTGGGAGAATCTACGTTTATGGTCGAAATGACGGAGGCTTCCAACATCCTTAACAACGCCACGCCGCGTTCGTTGGTACTCTTCGATGAGTTGGGTCGAGGTACTTCTACCTATGATGGCATCTCTATTGCCTGGGCTATTGTTGAATATTTGCATGAGCATCCTAAAGCGCAGGCTCGTACGCTCTTTGCCACGCACTATCATGAACTCAACGAGATGGAGAAGACTTTCTCACGCATCAAGAACTATAATGTCAGCGTGAAGGAGGTGGATGGCAAGGTTATCTTCCTGCGTAAACTGGAACGAGGGGGCAGTGAGCACTCATTTGGTATCCATGTGGCTGAGATTGCGGGCATGCCACGCTCCATTGTGAAGCGTGCTAACGTCATTCTGAAGCAGTTGGAGAGCGAGAATGCGCAAGTAGGTGCAGCCGGTAAGCCGACTGCTGAGATAGCACAGAGTAGGGAAGGCTTGCAGCTCTCCTTCTTCCAACTCGACGATCCTGTGCTCTGTCAGGTGCGTGATGAGATTCTCGGCATTGATGTCAACAACCTCACGCCTCTTGAAGCGCTCAATAAACTGAATGAAATCAAAAAAATAGTCTCAGGCAAATAACCTGAGACTATTTTTTTATGCTTTCTTCAACCCTTTCACCATGTAATAGAGACCTATTGCGATGAAGGGAATTGAGAGTATCTGCCCCATGTCGATAGGGAGGGAATTCTCGAAGGCTTCCTGCACTTCCTTGGTGTATTCTATAAAGAAGCGGAAGGTGAAGATATAGGTCAGACAGAGACCGAAGTAGAAGCCAGTACCTACACGATGTGGCATCTTCTTGTAGAGAACAACCATCAGCACAAAGAGTAGGGCATAGGCAATAGCTTCATAGAGCTGTCCTGGATGACGGGGTAGGGCATCTACACGCTCGAAGACAAAGGCCCAGGGTACATCGCTCACACGACCAATAATCTCTGAGTTCATGAGGTTGCCCAGACGAATGAAGCAAGCCGTGATGCCTGTGGCGATGGCAATGTTGTCCAATACCTGCCAAATGGGTACCTTATGCTTTCTTACATAGAGCCAAAGGGCTATCATCAAACCAAGGGTGCCACCATGAGAAGCTAGTCCTTCATAGCCTGTCATTTTCCAGCTGCCGTCGTACATGAAGTGTATGGGGAGTAGCATCTCAACGAAACCCTTTACCGATGTGAGGTAATAGTCGGGCTGATAGAAGATGCAATGCCCCAAGCGGGCACCGATGAGAATGCCCAGGAAACAGTAGATGAACAGGGGTTCAAACTTCTCCTCAGCTATCTTCTGATGCTTATAGAGCCACTTCACCATGAAATAGGCCAATAGCAAGCCAATGAGCCAGCAAAGCGAGTACCAGCGAATGGCTAGCGGACCTATATGGAAAGCCTCAAGGCTAGGGTTCCAAAGGATGTAACAGAGAGTCTCCATGTTGTTTTCTAGTTTTTACTAGTTTAAACTAGTCGGACTAGTTAGAACTAGTCTAGACATTAAATCTGAAGTGCATGATATCGCCATCCTGTACCACGTAGTCCTTACCTTCTACGCCCATCTTACCTGCCTCGCGAACAGCAGCCTCGGAACCGTATTTCAGGTAGTCGTCGTACTTGATGACCTCGGCGCGGATGAAGCCTTTCTCGAAGTCGGTATGGATGACACCAGCACACTGGGGAGCCTTCCAACCTTTCTTATAGGTCCAGGCCTTCACTTCCATCTCACCGGCGGTGATAAAGGTTTCGAGGTTCAGAAGAGCATAGGCCTTCTTGATCAGACGGTTCACGCCACTTTCTTCCAAGCCCAGTTCCTCAAGGAACATCTGCTTGTCCTCGTAGCTCTCAAGCTCGGCAATGTCTTCTTCTGTCTTGGCTGCAATCACCATTGCTTCGGCACCTTCTTCCTTTGCCAGTGCTTCTACCTTCTTGGTGAAGTCGTTACCGCTTTTTGCCTCGGCCTCGCCTACGTTGCAGACGTAAAGCACGGGCTTTGAAGTCAGCAGGAAGAGATTGCGGGCGCAGTCCTGTTCCTCTTTACTTTCGAACTCTACGATACGGGCATTCTTACCCTGTTCAAGTACCTCTTTATAAGCCTTCAGAACGGTTACCTCTACCTTGGCGTCCTTATTGCCGGCAGCAGCAGCCTTCTCTGTCTTTGCCAGACGAGAATCGATGGTCTCGAGGTCCTTCAACTGAAGCTCTGTATCGATGATTTCTTTATCGCGAATAGGGTCGATAGTACCGTCAACGTGGGTGATATTCTCATCCTCGAAACAGCGCAGCACATGGATGATGGCATCCGTCTCGCGGATGTTTCCAAGGAACTTATTTCCAAGACCTTCGCCCTTAGAGGCACCTTTTACAAGGCCTGCAATATCAACAATTTCACAGGTAGCAGGAACAATGCGTCCTGGGTGTACTATCTCAGCCAGTTTGGTCAGTCGTTCATCAGGTACGGTAATCACACCCACATTGGGCTCAATCGTACAGAAAGGGAAGTTTGCTGCCTGTGCTTTAGCGCTCGACAGACAGTTGAACAATGTGGACTTACCCACGTTGGGCAGTCCTACAATACCACATTTTAATGCCATTTTCTTCTATAAACGTTTATAAACTGGGTGCAAAGGTACGAATTAATTGATAATTGACAATTGATAATTGATAATTTTTAAGCAAATTAATGAGCTTCCAGCCAATTTGCTCCGAATCCGGAGTCGGCAATGAGGGGTACGTCGAGTGCGATGGCGTGCTGCATTTCCTCTATGACAATCTTCTCTACAATGTCTTTTTCTTCTGGATAGACGGAGAAGTTCAATTCATCGTGCACCTGCAGAATCATCTTTGAACGGATGCCTTCGGCCTTGAAGCGATTGAAGATGCGAATCATCGCCACTTTAATGATATCAGCAGCGGTTCCCTGAATGGGCGCATTGATAGCGTTGCGCTCGGCAAAGCCTCGAACGGTGGCGTTCTGCGAGTTGATATCGGGCAGATAGCGACGACGACCGAAGAGGGTAGTGACGTAACCATTTTCACGTGCTACCTGTTTTGACTTCTCCATATAGTCATGTACCTGTGGGAAGGTGTCGAAGTAGCCGTCTATCAGCATCTTAGCTTCGTCGCGTGGAATGTCAAGTCGCTCTGCCAGTCCAAAGACGGTGATGCCGTAGATGATACCGAAGTTGGCACGCTTTGACTTTGTTCGCTCGTCGCGGCTTACCTCCTCAATAGGTTTCTTGTAGATGTTGGCAGCGGTGGCTGCGTGTAGGTCCTTACCCTCTTGAAACACACGAATCATGTTCTCGTCTTTCGACAAATGTGCCATTACACGCAGTTCAATCTGGCTATAGTCAGCAGAGAAGAACAGACATCCTGGTTCTGGAATGAAGGCCTTACGTATCTCTTTTCCGTCCTCGCCACGAATAGGAATGTTTTGCAGATTAGGATCGGAAGAAGACAAGCGACCAGTGGCTGTAATCGTTTGGTTAAACGATGTGTGAATATGTCCGGTTTTGGGGTTAATCAATTTGGGTAGCGCATCGATATAGGTACCTATCAACTTCTTTAATCCTCTGTGTTCCAGGATATCGGCAACGATCTCATGTTTGTTCTTCAGTTGTTGAAGCACTTCTTCGCTGGTCACATACTGTCCCGTCTTAGTTTTCTTGGGTTTTTCAATAATCTTCAGTTTGTCGAAGAGAATCTCACCAACTTGTTTTGGTGAGGCGATATTGAATGGTTGGCCAGCCAATTCATAGATACGCGCTTCGATGGTGTTCATGCGCTCGTTGAAGACTCTCGACGTCTCTTGCAGGGAATCGGTGTCAAGACACACCCCGTTCATCTCCATTTCGGCAAGAACAGGCATGAGTGGCATCTCTATTTGATAGAAAAGGTCTTCGCAATGATGTTCCTTCAGCTCGGGCTCCAACTTGTTTTTCAGCTGCAGCGTGATGTCGGCATCCTCGCAAGCATATTCATAAATCTGATCAGGGGAGAGGTCGCGCATTGATTTCTGATTCTTTCCTTTCGGACCAATCAGTTCATCAATGTGCACCGTTTGGTAGTTCAGGTAGATCTCAGCCATGTAGTCCATGTTGTGTCGCAACTCGGGTTGGATGAGATAGTGGGCTATCATGGTGTCCCACATCTTACCTTCAAGATGAATATCATAGTTGCGGAGTACCTCCAAATCGTACTTCAGGTTTTGACCTATTTTCAAAATGGAGGGGTCTTCGTAAAGCGGTTTAAAGATATTAACAATTCGTAACGCTTCTTCACGATTGGCAGGAATGGGCACATAAAACGCTTCATGTTCGGCTACGGAAAAGCTCAAACCAACCAATTCGGCATCGATTGTTGACGTAGAAGTCGTCTCCGTGTCTAGACAGAGAATTTGTTTTGTCCTCAAAAAATCATAAAGATTTTGCAAATCTACCTCATTTTCAACGAGTTTGTAGTTGTGAGGTACGGTTTTTATAGTCTCAAAACTTGAAAATTTACCGCTTTCTGTCCCCTCGGTCGCAAATTCTTCAAAGAGAGAAAGCTGCGAATTATCAGTTTTTGGTTTCTTTTCAACTTTTTTAAGAACTCGATTGGTTAGTGACTTAAACTCCAGTTCGGTGAAGAGTTCGGTGAGTTTTTCCTCATCAGGTTGTTGAAGTGTCAGTTCGTCGAGATTGAGTTCTACCGGGACATCGGTCTTAATGGTGGCCAGGAAGTATGACATTTTGATATCCTCGACATGTTCTTCTACTTTTTTCTTCAGCGCACCTTTTAGTTCATCAGTTCTATTGAGCAGCTGTTCCACGCTACCAAAGTCCGCAATAATCTTGGCAGCCGTTTTTTCACCAACGCCAGGACAGCCCGGGAAATTGTCGGCAGAGTCGCCCATCAGCGCCAAAAGATCGATGACTTGGCTTGTTTTTTCGATGGCATACTTCTCGCACACCTCTTTTGGTCCCATTACTTCATAGCCACCTCCGTGTCGCGGACGGAAGATTTTCGAGCGTTCGCTTACCAACTGTCCGTAGTCTTTATCGGGTGTGAGCATGAAAGTCTCGATGGTGCCGATAGAATCGGCCTTTTTTGATAGTGTTCCTATCACATCGTCGGCCTCAAACCCATCTACCTGCAACACGGGAATGCGATAGGCAGCCAGCAGGTCTTTGATGATGGGAACGGCCTTGCGAATATCTTCAGGAGTCGCCTCTCGCTGTGCCTTGTAGGCAGGAAAAGCATCGCTACGGAAAGTAGGTCCGTGAGGATCGAAAGCCACGCCGAGGTATTTGGGCTGCTCTTTTTCTATCACTTCCTGTAGTGTATTGACAAAGCCAATGATGGCAGATGTGTTGAGTCCCTTCGAGTTGATTCGAGGGTTCTTGATAAAGGCGTAATACGACCTGTAGATAAGTGCGTAGGCGTCTAAAAGGAACAGTTTCTCCATTATAATTCAGAATTTTCGGTAAAATTACTAAAAAAAATTGGTATTACTCCGATATTTCTGTAATTTTGTCACAAATTTCATAAAATAATGGATTATCTATCGCTGATAAAACGACCAATTGAGTCAGAACTGAATGAGTTTGCTAGTCTTTTTGAGAAATCGCTGAGTCATGATGACAAATTACTTTCTGAGGTTTTGTCGCATATTAAGCAGCGAGGAGGTAAGCGCATGCGTCCTATGTTGATGATGCTTTTAGCCAAGAACTATGGTCAGGTGACGGATGTGACGCAGAACTCCGCCATAGGTTTGGAGCTTCTGCACACGGCTTCGCTGGTTCATGATGATGTGGTCGATGAGAGTGAGGAACGTCGTGGACAAGCTTCGGTTAATGCCACATATAATAATAAGGCAGCTGTTTTGGTTGGCGATTTCATTCTTTCTACGGCTTTGTTGAGGGTGTCGTTTACCAATAATCAGCGCATTATAGAGACCTTGGCAGAGTTAGGTCGTGTGTTGGCATCTGGCGAGATACTTCAGTTACAGAATATAAAGAACGAGGAGATATCGGAGGATGTCTATTATCAGGTGATAGAACAGAAGACTGCGGTCTTGTTTGCTGCCTGCGCATCGATAGGTGCCCTTTCCGCTGGTGCTTCAGACGAAGAAGTAGAGAAGGCTCGCCAGTTTGGTCACGATCTGGGTATCATGTTCCAGATACGCGATGATATCTTCGATTATTATGATTCCAAGGAGATAGGTAAGCCTACGGGCAACGATATGACAGAAGGAAAGCTTACCTTGCCCGTTATCTATGCCCTGCACCATTCTCCATTCGACTCTATGATGACTTTGGCCAAGAAGGTGAAGGCAGGAACGATTAATCCCGATGAAATCGCTGTTTTGGTGGAATTTACCAAGCAGCAGGGTGGTATAGAATATGCCGAGAAGCGCATGGAGGATTTCCATCGTGAGGCACAGAAATTCGTAGATACCTCGGTTAAAGATCCGATGATTGCAGAAGCACTTACAGCTTATCTTGACTATGTAATACATAGAAAGAAGTGACAATAGTATCATGGTATCCAAAAAGACTCGAAAAGCTTATCAGGTTGTCACCATCGTGATTGCGTTCATGTGTGTATTCATGTGTGGCATGATGTATATCACATTTCGTCCCGACACATTGAAGATGTTTCACTGGTTTAAGGTGTTTGGTCTTCTGGATTACCTGACAGAGTTACAGCATAACCCTGCTCGTGTGCCTTCCTGGATGCTTTATAACCTTCCTGATGGTGCCTGGCTTTTTGCCTATTCCATATTGATTGGTATGATATGGAATTTCAAGATCCGTGATTGTTGGATGTTTATTCTCGTGATGCCCTTAATCTGTATTCCTCACGAGTTTTTTCAGGCTCTTGGCGTGATGCATGGCACCTATGATTTCCAGGATGTGCTGGCTTATACAGTAGCTATTATCATAGGTTTCCTCTATATATCGCTGGTTAACAAGCATGCTTTTACCAATATTAGTAGGGTGGAGCGGCGCCGTACGAGCAAAGCGAAGCTGGTTCTGACGATGTTTATCTTTGCTTTGTTTGTCCTGTTGGCGATAGGAAGCGACGATACGGTGGGACGTATCAGTGCAGGAACAGGTGAGGCAAATGCAGTCGAGGAGCTGATAAAATGATATAAGAAAAAGGAGATTGAGAGCACTTCCCAATCTCCTTTTCTTTTATTGTGTCTTTTCTTTTTAGAAGAATTTCACTTCCTTGCCTTCCAGTTCGCTGAGCAACAGGTTGGCCAGACGGCTTGTTCCCAAGCGGAAATAGTAGTTGGTGAGCCATTTCTCGCCAAGAACCTCCTTCACGATAGTGTAGTAGATAAGTGCATCCATCACGCTGTTAATGCCGCCAGCGGGCTTAAAACCAACCATTATGCCGGTTTCATCGTAGTACTCCTTGATGGCCTGACACATCACGTAAGCAGCTTCTGGTGTGGCGCTAATCTTCTCTTTACCAGTAGATGTCTTGATGTAGTCGGCACCAGAGTACATCGCCAGAATCGAGGCTTTTTTGATGTTTGAGGCAGTCTTCAAGTCGCCCGTTTCCAGGATAACCTTCATGGGCACATCGCGGCAAACGGCCTTCTGCTCCTGTATCTCCTCGCAAACGGTCTCGTAGTCGCCGCTAAGGAACTCGCCCACGTGCAGTACGATATCTACGTTCTCTGCTCCATCGCGAACGGCAAGGCCTGTCTCTGCCACCTTGATTTCCATCAGTGCCTGAGAAGAGGGGAATGCACCACTTACACAGGTGGGTATAACGCCTTCAACCTCGAGTGATTCGCTTACCAGCTTGGTGAAACGGGGGTAGGTGACCACTGTGGCTACATGGGGCATCTGTGGGTATTCATTGTCGAATCTATTAACCTTTTCTACCAACTCCAGCACGCTTTCTGCTGAGTCGAGGGTGGTCAGGGTGGTGAGTTCGATAGAACCGAACATGAAACGTTTCACGTCTTCGTTATCGTTCTCGGGAACCTTCTCTGCTATAATCTTCTTCACGGCCTCTGCTACTTCTGCATCGTTGAGGTCGCAGTTGTACTTACTGAGCGCTTCTTCGTACTTGCTCTTCATGTGAATTTCTGCCATAATACTAAGATTTTGAGTTAAATAATTATTTTAGTTTGCTATTATTCTTATGTCGTTCCCTGTCGCGTGTGGTCTTCTTCTCTATGCTTTTCTGCAGCTCTTCGGTGAGGTCCACGCCGGTCTGGTTGGCCAGGCACATCAATACCCATAGCACATCGGCCATTTCCTCGCCTAAAGCCTCGCGACCATTGTCGGCGGCACGTTTGTCGGAAGCCTTCCACGACTGCTCGCCGTAGCGACGACTGATGACGCGTGCCAGTTCGCCTACTTCCTCGGTGAGCACAGCCATATTGGTCAGTTCGGAGAAGTAGCGCACGCCATACTCCTTGATCCACTTATCTACCGTTTTCTGTGCTTCTTGTATTGTCATTCTTTCAGGTTTTAGCTCTTTGCTATCGTTTTTTCTATTATTTCTCCCCTCCTTAGGAGGGGGTGGGGGAGGTTTTACTCCTTATTCTTTGTATCCATGCAGATAGTCACGGGGCCGTCGTTCAGCAATTCTACCTTCATATCGGCTCCAAATTCGCCAGTTCCGCAGGGCTTGCCCATTGCTTCACTTAGTTTCTTGCAGAAAAGCTCGTAGAGCGGCACACTGACCTCGTGCCTTGCTGCTCTTAGCCAGGAGGGGCGATTGCCCTTCTTGTAGCTCGCAAATAGCGTAAATTGGCTTACTACGAGTGCTTCACCGTCGGTTTCCATGATGGAACGGTTCATAACTCCGTTTTCATCATCGAAAACACGTAGTCCTACGACCTTGCGAACCAGCCAGTCTACATCCTCTTCGTTGTCTTCCTCACACACGCCGAGAAGTATCAGATAGCCCTTTCCTATGCTTGATTTTACTGTTCCTTCAATAGTAACTGATGCGTGGCTAACGCGTTGAATCACAATTCTCATGTTGCAAAGATACAAAAGTTTTCCGATACCTCCAAATTTTCCATACTTTCATCCATTAATACTTTTGCTTTTGCTTTCCAATAGTTTAGGTTTTGTTTTGGTTCTAGGGTCTGGAATTGCCTCTTCTAGGGTCTAGAATTGTCTCGTCTAGGGTCTAGAATTGCCTCTTCTAGGGTCTAGAATCAGACTAAAAGTATTAGTATTGCTAATGGATAGTGCCACTTTACTGTGCGTAAAGTTATACTTTTCTCATCGAAAAGCGTTACTTTTCCTGTTGAAAAGCGATGCTTTACGACTCTAAGGGTGTTGCAGGGTGGAAATAATCGTAGATGATTTGTGCTTTTGATGCGCCAATAATCTCTGTAAGTACCTGAATATCAGTCTCTTTAATCTTCTTGACGCTCTTTAATTCTGCTATCAGAGCATCGCGCGTTTTGGGGCCAATGCCCTGAATATCATCGAGTTCTGAATGCAGGGCATGTTTGCTACGTTTGTCGCGATGGAAGGTAATGGCAAAACGGTGTACTTCGTCCTGTAGCTGGGTAAGCACATGAAAGAGTTCGGAATTGGTTTTCAGGCCTATGACACGGGGTGGAAAACCATATAGGAGTTCGTTGGTTCGGTGGCGATTATCCTTTGCCAAACCGGCTATTGGGATGTCCAGATTCAGCTCGTCCTGAACCACCTCGCGGATAACTTCCATCTGACCTTTTCCGCCATCGGCTACAATCAGGTCGGGTAGGGGCTCGCCTTCCTCAAGAAGACGTTTATAGCGCCTTCCTACAACCTCCTTCATTGATGCATAATCGTCGGGTCCAACTACCGTTTTGATATTGTATTTTTTATAGTCTTTCTTGCTTGGTTTCATGGATTTGAAGACCACGCAGGCTGCAACGGCATCGGTTCCTGATATGTTGGAGTTGTCGAAGCACTCTATCTGATAAGGTAGTTTAGGCAGTCCCAGCTTCTCCTGAAGCTCCTTCATCAGGCGTACCTGCTTCTGTTCCGGGTTCAGTTTCTCAGCCTGTTTCAATCGGTCAAACTTATACTGTTTGCCGTTCATTTCCGAAAGGTCAAGCAACGTCTTTTTGTCTCCTCGTTGTGGTATGGTAAAGGTAACGCCATCCAGCTCCATTTTTGGGTCGAATGGCACTACAATCTCCTTGGAATTGCTATTGAAACGCTCGCGCATTTCTATGATTCCAAGCTGCAAAAGCTCTTCTTCACTTTCGTTTAGACGCTTTTTAAATTCAAACGTAAACGACTGATTGATAGCACCATTGGCTACATGGATATAGTTTATGTAAGCAATCTTTTCGTCGTTGGTGATGGAAAATACGTCTACATTGTTGATAGTGTGGCTGACCACTTCGCTTTTGCTCACAAAAGACTCTATCAGAAGATATTTTTTCTTGATTTCTTCTGCCTCCTCAAAGCGCAAATCCTCTGCTAATTCTTGCATCTTTTTGCGCATTGCAAGTAGTACTTCTCGTGTGTTTCCTTTCAGAATTTCACGCGCCTGAAGTATGTTTTGCTGGTAGTTCTCCCAGGTTTGTTTTGCCACACAAGGACCACCGCAGTTCTTGATGTGATACTCCAGACAAACCTGGTATTTTCCTGCTGCAATTCCTTCCTTTGTAATGGGCTGTCTGCAGGTGCGTGGATGGTAGAGTTTGTTGATGAGGTCGAGGACCGCATACATCGATCCGATATGTGAATAGGGACCAAAATAGGTGCCCCATTTCTTGTTGATAGTACGTGTCTTGAAGATGCGGGGAAAAGGTTCGTTGGTCACACAGATGCTAGGGTAGGTCTTTCCGTCTTTCAGTAGTACATTATAGCGCGGATTGTACTTCTTGATAAGCGAATTTTCAAGCAGCAAAGCATCCTCTTCTGTGTTAACAACAGTATAGCTTATATCGTGTATTTTGGATACAAGAACCTTTGTCTTAAAGCGGTCCACTTCGGTATGGAAGTAGGACGAGACACGGGACTTTAGGTTTTTCGCCTTGCCTACATATATAATAGTCCCTTCACTATCGTAATATTGATAGCTGCCAGGCTTCTCTGGTAAGCGCGAAACAATGCCTTTTAAGTAAGCTAACCGCTTCTCGTCCTCTTCCTTTGTCATACTTTAATGTTTCACGTGAAACTTAAATGGTCATCAATGTTGTTACTTCGCAGAGTCCATCGAACTCGTCGCGTCCGTGAAGGCCTTCGTCTTTGATTTCAATGATGAAGTTAACGTAGATCTTTTTGGGGTTGAAATGCGTTACGAGTTTGTAGGCAGCCTTGGCTGTTCCTCCAGTTGCTAAGAGGTCATCGTGAATCAGAACCACGTCGTTCTCGTTGATGGAATCCAGGTGCATTTCAACGGTATCAACGCCATATTCCTTTGAAAATGATTCCTTGATGGTGGTGGAGGGGAGTTTTCCTGGCTTTCTTGCCAATACGACGCCTGCTCCCAGTTTTACAGCAAGAGCTGCTGCCATGATAAATCCGCGACTCTCTATGCCTACAATCTTGGTGATTCCTTTATCCTTGTATAGCTCATAGAGTTCATCGACCATGATTTTCATGCACTCAGCGCTTTTGTAGAGCGTTGTAACATCGCGGAAATTAATTCCTTTCTTTGGAAAATCTGGAATGCAACGCAGATTGTCCATCAGTACTTTGTTGTTCATACTCAGTTAGTTATGTTTGTTATTTGATGTAATTGTTTCACGTGAAACTTATCGTCCCATGAGCACTAACAGTACGTTAATGTCACTAGGGGAGACGCCTGGAATGCGGCTTGCCTGTGCCAAGGTGTCGGGGTCTATGGCGGTTAGTTTTTGGCGACATTCCGTTGAGAGAGATTGTATGGAGTTATAATCAAAGTGTCCCTTGATTTTGATATTCTCCAAACGATGCATTTTTTCGGCCACGAGCTTTTCGCGTTCTATATATCCTTTGTATTTTATGCGAATCTCTGCAGCTTCGGCAATTTCCTCTTTTCTGTTCGGAGAACGATCGATAAATTCGCGAAGTTCTGGTATTATCTCCGAAAGATTGTGGAAATTAAGTTGTGGGCGTGCTACTAGGTCTTCCAGTTTGACGCCAAATTGGAGTGGGGTAGTGCCGAGCCCTTCAAGTTTAGGATTGATTTCTTTTGCTTTAATCGGGAATGATTTGCAAAACGCCTCGATTTCTTCGATGGCTTTCTTTTTCTCCAACCACCAGTCAAGTCGGTCTTTTTTGGCTAATCCAATATTGTAAGAGCGCTCGGTAAGTCTTGCGTCTGCATCGTCCTGACGTAAAAGGATTCGGTATTCTGCACGCGAGGTGAACATGCGGTAGGGCTCGTCCACACCTTTTGTTACGAGGTCATCGACCAGTACACCGATGTATGATTCATCACGATGCATCACAAATTCCTTGTTTCCATCGCATTTTAAAGCGGCGTTAATTCCTGCAACGAGTCCTTGTCCGGCTGCCTCTTCGTAGCCTGTGGTGCCATTGACCTGTCCTGCAAAGAACAATCCGTTGATTTTCTTCGATTCCAACGTGTGCTTCAATTGTGTAGGATCGAAGAAATCGTATTCTATTGCATATCCTGGTCTATATACTTTTACATCGCGGAAGGCGGGCATTTGTCTCAATGCCTCAATTTGTACGTCCATGGGAAGTGACGAAGAAAAACCGTTCAGATACATCTCGTTGGTATCTTCGCCTTCTGGCTCTAAGAACAAAGGGTGCTGTTCTCTATCCGGAAACGTAACCAACTTGGTTTCGATAGAAGGACAGTATCGTGGACCGATGGACTGGATTTGTCCGTTGTAGAGTGGGGAGTCTTCAAGTCCCGAGCGAAGGATCTCGTGAACTTTTGCGTTGGTGTTCACTGTCCAGCAGGGCAACTGGCTCAGTTTGCGTGGCTCGCCCATATATGAGAACTGGTAGTAGCTGGTGTCGCCAGGCTGTTCTTCCATCTCTTCGAAGTGCACGCTGCGTTTGTCTATCCTGACAGGTGTGCCAGTTTTCATGCGTGCAGAACGTATGCCGTGTTTGGTAATGCTTTCGGTGAAATCGCTAACTGCAGGCTCTGCAATGCGTCCGCCGGCCACCATCTTGCGTCCTATGTGCATCAGGCCGTTGAGGAATGTGCCGGCAGTAACAACGACTGCGCCAGCATGAATTTCCGCACCCCAGATGGTTTTCACGCCGATGACTTGGCTGTTTTCTACTAATAGTTCACAAACTTGGTCTTGCCATATGTCCAAATTGGGCGTTTGGTCCAGCATGGTGCGCCAATTCCAGATGAATTTACCGCGGTCGCACTGAGCTCGAGGACTCCATACGGCAGGTCCCTTACCAATATTCAGCATGCGGAACTGAATGGTGGAACGGTCTGTTACTATTCCCATCTGTCCGCCAAGAGCGTCAATCTCGCGCACAATCTGTCCTTTTGCAATGCCGCCTACGGCAGGATTGCATGACATCTGCGCGATTTTGTTCATGTCCATCGTCACCAGTAGTGTCTTTGCGCCAATGTTGGCTGAAGCACAAGCAGCTTCGCAACCGGCATGACCACCACCGATAACCACTACGTCGTATTTTAAAATCATTGTCTATTTGAAATATTTCGCTTGCAAAATTACAAAAAGTTCTGCAATAAAGCGCTATATATCAGCATAAAAATGAAGTGGGGCAACCCCATGAAAATATGGTTTTGCCCCACTTCTTATCGTTTAAATCGATGGTTTTCTAATCTATTTGGCGGTAAAGCTTGTTACACTGGTGGAACCTGTTGCTGAACTTCCGAGATAGAGCCCGTGAAAGGCAGTGGTGGCATCGCTTGGTTCCGTGGTGCTGTATTTGATGTAATAGGTGCCTTTGGAGGTCATTCCTGTGGCAGTAAACAGCGAGAGCGTGCTTGATACATTAGCTGAAAAGCAGAAGGTTGCAAGGTTGTTACCGTTGCTATCAGAAAGCGTGTAATAGCGCCCAGTGGTGTAGCTAATGGTATTCGTTATGAAATTATATCCCTGTTTAGCATTCGAAATAGTACTGCTGCTCGAACCACCGCCCTGCGATCCACCAGCGCTGATGCCGATGCCAGTACCAGTGATCTGGATATAGGAATTGTTGTCGCAATCGAAACCTTCTTCAGGAGACCCCTTCGAAGTGTATGCGAAACAAATACCGTTGCCTATCGTGATAGCTCCTGTTGTACCAGCGTTCGAGTCTACGGCGTCGTTGCCATTGGAATAACATACGGTGATGCCTCCATCGAAAACAATCTTTCCCGAGGTGTTGATGCAGTCATCATAGCATTGGAAATAGTGTTTTCCTCCACAAATGGTGATGCCCGTCTTCGATTCCAGTCCTTCGGCACCGCTTGTCTTGGTGGTCACCGTGGTTTCTCCGCCATAGATGGTGATGGCACAAATAGCTTTGATGGCCTTTGCCGATGAATCGCTGTAAGCGCTTCCTGTGGTACTGACGATCAGGGTGGGGCCATTGCCATCGGCAGTACCTTGTGTATAGGAGCCTGTGATGTCAGTATAGGTGGTGCCTCCGCCCATTCCGCCACCACCGCCTCCACCTGGGCGTCCTCCACCAGGAGCGAACCAATCTCCGCCACCACCTCCGGTTGTAGATTTGGTGCCGCTTCCTGCAACGATTCCTTTACCGGCATTGCCTGTCATTGTGATGGTGATGACACCTGCGTTGAGAGCTATGTTCTCACCTTTCATTCCCTTTGCTGATTCTACGTCGCCAGAAACTGTTTGTGGGGCACCGCTATTGGTGATGGTTAGCGTTCCGCCATTGGTGGTGATGTTTTCTGCGGTGATGCCTTTTCCTGCAGCACCAGTATTGGTCAGTTCAAGGGTTCCGCTATTTAGAATGAAGTTTTCTGTCTTGATACATTTGGCGTCTGCCGCAGTAGTCTTAACTTTCAGGATGCCTGCATTGATGGTGAGTTCACCTGTGTTGTCTTCATCCTCTGTCAAGGCAATGACATTGTCGTCGTCATCTGTCTTATAACTCAATTGAATACCATCGTCGCCAACGTTGTTGATGTTCACGGTGCCGCCGTTCATTTGGAAGTATTGGTTCACATTAAAGCCATCGTCAACGGCTCCTAAGATATTAATAGTACCGGTACTCTTCTTTAATTGAACATATTCCTTACCCCAGAAAGCATGTGCTGTACGACCCGTAATGTTCAGAGTACCAGCACCTTTGAACTCTGTATGACCCTTTACAGCAAAGCAAGCTTTCTGTTGTCCGCCCACACCATCGGTGAGTGTGGAGGTAGTTCCTTCGACAAGTTCCACATTGATGCGCTTTCCGTTGCGTATATTGATGGCAGCACTGTCGGGATTGGTCAGCGTAACGCCATTCAGTACCAAGGTGGCCTTCAACTCTCCATCCATATAGAAAGAGCCATTAGTAGAGGAGCCACTCAGGGTATAAGTTATCTCGTTGAGCAAAGAGGCACTTTGCACCAAGGAAACATGCCCTTTGCTGGCAGTAATTGATAGGTCTTTTGCTACGTTTCCAGCAACCTTCACCATGGCACTCTCGCCATTGTATTCTATGTTTACGGAGTTGTCTGTGACTTCAGAATTGTCCATATACATCTGCGTGATGTCGCTCAGGGTGTAGGTCTTGTCCATGATGGTCACGGTTTTCCCGTTGTCAAAGACCATCTCTCCAGCCTGACTGGCAGGAATCTGATAGATAATCTCTCCCATTTGAACGTTTAAGGTCTGTGCTGATATGGTTCCAGAGAAAAGAACCACAGCCAAAAAGAGTAGAACTTTTTTTATCATAAATGCGTTATTGAATGACATAGTAGTTGGATGTGCAAAGATAGGCTGTTTTTTCGTGGAAAGCATAAAATAATCAACTAAATCCTCTTTTTTTTCAATTAAATTGGTGTAAATCATTGTTTGTTTCGTAATTTTTAAGTAATTTTGCCGAAGTTTCATAGATTGGCTTTTTTCGATCTTTAAAAATCTCTTGGAGAGTATGAAAAAATTATTGTTCCTATTGTTTATTATTTCGGAGCTATTCACTTCGTGTGTAGAACAAGAAAAATATCCATCAGCACTAGATGGTCTTCGAATAGAGGACCAAACGTTCTCGTCTGCTGCACTCAAGACGGTCATTAATGTCAATACGACGTTGACGGATGTGATGGTGACGGTTATTGACACGAAGACAACCTATCCTGCCAACTGGCTTGATGTGGACATCAACGGGAAGACCATTACATTGACCTTGATGGAGAATATCACGATCAATGACCGTACAGCCTGTGTGACACTCAGGGATAAAGGCCGTGATGATGTGCAAGATGATATAGAACCAGTCGTTTTCTATGTCACTCAAAAGAAGAACTCTCTGTTTGAGGGCGTGGATGTGGAAGAGGTTGTCATGGACTACCAGCAAGGTGATACTACTCTCACATTCAAAAGTACCCTGAAAAACATTAAAGCCGAAGTGGCTGATTTGGAAGGCGGAAAGGTTGATTGGCTGAAGACGGCCATCGATGGTAAGGATCTAACCATCAATGTATCGCTATACACATCAAAGCCGGACAGGGTGGCTTTAGTGAAACTTGTTCCTAACAGCGACCAATATGTCTCCGATTCTTTATTGTCTCATACCACATTCCTGGTTAGACAGCAGCATAATCCAGTGCTTGACAGTTTGACGATAGACCCCATCATTTCCTTGTGTGCAGGTGGTCATTATGTCGTTCATGTGGACAGACCGCTCACTGGCGTTCGTGCTCAAGTGGTGGATGATGCGACTAACCAGCGTGCTTCTTGGTGTACGGCTACTGTTGGTGGCGACTCTGTTTCCGTAACAACAACTATTCATAACTTGCAGAAAGACCGTACAGCCACCGTTACTCTCTATTATCCCAATCATGGCGATGTGATCGACTCTACTACCATCTCCCTGCCCTTTGTCGTGAAACAGAGACATAACGGTATCTTTGATGGTGCACATCTCTCCAATCGTTCTTTGAGTTGGAACCAAACGGCAGATACCTTGAAGCTTACAACAGAATTGAAGGATATCCGTTGCCAATTGGTAGATACGTTGACCAAGAAAACACCGACGTGGATTCAGGCTACTGTAGAAGGTAATAAGGTTGTGTTTAAGTCGTCGACGCTCACCTCAACAGCCAATCGTACCACTCTGGTAACGCTCTATATGGTGGGCAAGGATAATACGCTCACAGAAGAGACCGTTCAGACAAGCTTCTATGTCACACAGCATCATGATAACATCTTTGACGGCGTATTGTACCATGATCGCATAGTCACCTGGGATGAAAAGAATGATACGCTCAAGCTTGACAGAGAACTCATTGATATCAAGTGTCAGCTTGTCGATAAGGACACTAAGCAAACGCCTACTTGGCTGCAAGCTACAGTGAAAGGAAAGAACGTGGAGTTCGTTATCAAGGATAATCTTTCAAAAGCTGAGCGCTCGGCTACGGTGACGCTCTATCTGCCAAATGGCAACACGATAGATGAAAAGACCGTTAAGACATCGTTCTCGTTTAAGCAGTCTGGTAATAACATCTTCAGCGGACGCGCTTTCCCTGATCTTGGTATCAGATGGAATCAGGCAACGCAATCGATAAAGACCGAAGTTGACTTGTCTATCATCCGTAGTAAACTTGTTGACGATGCTACCAAGCGAGCCCCGGATTGGTTACAGGTGTCGTTTGATACGGACAATAAGGAAATCGTAGTCAGGGCTTCTCAGCTTAGTTCTATTGATGACCGTTCTGCTACGGTGACCCTCTATGTGCCTAATAATGGATCTACAATCGATGAAAACACCGAGCAGACATCATTCAAGGTTACCCAGCACCATTATGCTATCTTTGACGGTGTTCGTTATCATGACCGTTCGGTTAACTGGGATACGAAATATGATACGCTCAAGACAACGGCTGAACTTGAGAATATCAGGTGCCAACTCATTGATGTGGAAACACAAAAGTCGCCCTCATGGCTACAGGCTACGGTGAATGGAAAGAATGTGGAGTTCGTAGCACAAACGAATTACTCGAAGTATGCGCGTTCTGCCAATGTAACACTCTATCTGCCCAATGGTAATACCATCGACTCAAAGACTATTCATACCGATTTCACCTTTACGCAGAAAGGAAACAACTTCCTGGATAGTCTGAGTGTGGCTAATCATGGTGTTGAGTGGAATGTAACGAACGACGAGATAAAGACCAACGTGGATCTTAGCAGTGTGAGATATAAAGTAGTGGACGAAGCCACCGCTCAGGCACCCTTATGGCTGGGCCTCTCTCTTGAAGGAAATATCATCAAGCTCAGACCTTCGAAGCTCACAACCATATATGACCGTTCGGCAATGGTGACCTTATACGTGGGCTCAAACCTCAACGAGGATACACCACAGAAGTCCTTCAGAGTAACGCAGCATCACGATAATATCTTTGATGGCGTTACCCTAAAAGACCGCATATTGGCTTTCGATCAGAAAGAAGACGTGTTGACGCTGTCGCGAACTCTAACAGATATCAGATGCCAGATAATCGATGATGAAACTCAGATGTCGGCTCGCTGGATAAGTGCTACAATCAATGAGAACAAGGTCACCTTTACAATTCAAACTAACACGTCGTTGGCCACTCGTTCGGCAACGGTGACGCTCTATCTGCCTAATGGCAATACCATCGACGAGAATTCTGTAAAGACCTCGTTCAAGGTAGAACAGGAATTCCAGAAGAAACTGGAGCCAAGTGTGAACAAAGTGGAGGTAAACTATGAGAATCAGAAGAAAGAATTGACCATTACCAGTAATGTGAAGTATCAGATTAAAAGTCCTGAATGGGTTACCTGTGTGATGACTCCAGAGAGCGAGACAACTGAGAAACTCAGTCTTACGTTCGACGAGAACACAACTAATCAGGTTCGTGAGGACACGTTGCGATTCTCTGTAGGAGGTAAGGAAATGGCAAAGGTCGCCTTGAAGCAGCGTACTAATCCTAAGATTACGATTAACTTCCCTGATAATCGTAAAAAGCTTACGTTCCCTAAGGATGGTGGTGTCATAAATCTTCCAGTGAAGACGCTTACGCCTGGCTATCATATTACGCGTACTGGTACGTGGATTAGCGTTGGCCAGACAACTGTTGATTACTATGATCAGTATTATAATCAAATAACAGTTCCTGTTTTCACAGGTAGTAATTTTGAACGAACAGACTCTATTATTATCTCTAATAACGAAGAGCGTATAGCCTTCCCTGTCTATCAGCATAAATTGGTATATGTGAATACGGCAAGTGCAGAAGTTGAGGAGGGTAATTCTATCACGTTGTCTGCTGATTGCAAGCCAGGTTATAGCATCACATGGAAAACTGCCAATGCAGGCATAGCTACAGTGAGTCAGGGACAGGTAACAGGCGTTAAGCGTGGTTCTGTGAAAATCTATGCTTCAATAGGTAGTGTTACGGTAGACGGAACAGAAATACTAGACTATAACGACTATTGTGATGTGAAGGTATATGATGTAACTGATAAGGTAAATGTAAGACGAGGCACAGGTCAATATGAGAATATCGGTGGTAATGTAACTTCAAACTGTCCTGTGATTATCACTAATAATTACCATTCCAGCGTTACTCTGAGTTCTTTCGAAATCGTTGATGGCGAGAATAATCTGGTGACAGGTGCACAAAACGACTTGCCAATTACTTTGTCGAAAGGTGAAAGCGTAACGATTGACCTTGCAAAAAAACTAGTAGCAGTTCCCAATGCGAAAGTTCGAGTTGTGGTCAATGGAAAAACCAAAGATTTAGTCGCTTATTAAGATCTTAAGAATCGGAACAGCCTTAGAGCCGTTCCGATTCTTTTTTCGTGTAAATACGAGATTTTCTACCGCAATCATTTGCAGTTTCATTATTTTTAATTAATTTTGTACCCACATTATGCATATGCGTACCCTATAATGGGTATTCTTTTAAGCCTGTGAAGGTCTATGTCTTGCTGACAATAAATCTAAAAATCAATATTAATTAATTAATTATCAATTCTTTATGTGGTTATTTAAATCAACAATCGGAAGGAAAGTTGTAATGTCGCTTACAGGCATTGCGCTCATCCTGTTCATGACATTCCACTGTGCAATGAACATCGTGGCGCTCTTCTCTGGTGAGGCTTACAACATGATTTGTGAATTGCTCGGTGCCAACTGGTATGCTGTAGCTGCTACAGTAGGTCTGGCTGCCTTGGCAGTATGTCACATCGTTTATGCTTTTATCCTGACCGCTCAGAACCGTAAAGCTCGTGGTAACAATCGTTATGCGGTAGCAACAACGGTAAATCCCGGTAAGGTAGAATGGGCATCAAAGAACATGCTCGTTCTGGGTCTTATCATCTGCTTGGGTCTGATTCTCCACCTCTACAATTTCTGGTGGAACATGATGTTCGCTGAGCTTGCTGGCTTTACTGCAGGTCATAGCCCTTCTGATGGTTTCGCTTTCATTCAGGATACCTTTGCTAATCCTGTGTTTGTGGTGCTCTACATCATTTGGCTGTGTGCTATCTGGTTCCACCTCTCTCACGGTTTCTGGTCAGCTATGCAGACACTGGGTGTAAGTGGTAAGATTTGGTTGAAGCGCTGGATGTGCATTGGTAATATCTACGTTAGCCTGCTCATGCTGGGCTTCCTCGTAGTTGTTCTGGCCTTCGCTTTTGGTTGCGCTCCTTCACTCTGTAATGGTTTCTGCGCTTAATTATTAAGTTATCAACTTTCAATTTCCAATTTGAAAAAAGATTATGGCAAAAGTATTAGATTCAAAGATTCCTGCAGGACCAGTGCCTGAGAAATGGAAGGAATATAAAGCTCACCAGCGTCTGGTTAACCCAAAGAACAAGCTGAAGCTCGATGTTATCGTTGTAGGTACCGGTCTGGCTGGTGCTTCTGCAGCTGCTTCACTTGGTGAGATGGGCTTCAATGTGATTAACCTGTGTATTCAGGACTCTCCCCGTCGTGCTCACTCTATCGCTGCTCAGGGTGGTATCAACGCCGCCAAGTGCTATCAGAACGATGGTGACTCTGTTTACCGTTTGTTCTACGATACCGTAAAGGGTGGTGACTATCGTGCTCGCGAGGCTAACGTTTATCGTCTGGCTGAGGTTTCTAACAATATTATCGACCAGTGTGTAGCTCAGGGTGTTCCCTTCGCTCGTGAGTATGGTGGTATGCTGGCTAACCGTTCTTTCGGTGGTGCTCAGGTAAGCCGTACATTCTATGCTAAGGGTCAGACTGGTCAGCAGCTGCTGCTGGGTGCTTATAGCTCATTGAGCTGCCAGGTAAATGCTGGTAAGGTGAAGCTCTACACCCGTTACGAGATGGAGGATGTAGTTATCGTTGATGGCCGCGCTCGTGGTATTATCGCCAAGAACCTGGTTACTGGTAAGCTGGAGCGTTTCTCAGCTAACGCTGTAGTTATCGCTACTGGTGGTTACGGTAATACCTACTTCCTCTCTACCAACGCTATGGGATGTAACTGTACCGCTGCAGTTCAGTGCTACCGCAAGGGTGCTTACTTTGCTAACCCCTCTTACGTTCAGATTCACCCCACCTGTATCCCCGTTCACGGCGACAAGCAGTCTAAGCTGACGCTGATGTCTGAGTCACTGCGTAACGATGGTCGTATCTGGGTTCCAAAGAATATCGAGGATGCTAAGAAGCTTCAGAAGGGCGAGATGCAGCCTTGGGAGATTGCTGAGGAAGATCGCGACTACTACTTGGAGCGCCGTTATCCCGCCTTCGGTAACCTCGTTCCTCGTGACGTGGCTTCACGTGCCGCTAAGGAGCGTTGCGACAAGGGTTTCGGTGTTAACAACACTGGTCTGGCCGTTTACCTCGACTTCTCTGAGTCTATCAACCGTCTGGGTATCGATGTTATCATGCAGCGCTACGGTAACCTCTTCGAGATGTACGAGGAGATCACCGACGTATTCCCCGGCGAGCTGGCTAACGAGATCAATGGCGTGAAGTACTACAAGCCCATGATGATCTATCCTGCTATCCACTACACCATGGGTGGTATCTGGGTAGACTACGAGCTGCAGACCACTATCCCCGGTCTGTTCGCTATCGGTGAGTGTAACTTCTCTGACCACGGTGCTAACCGTCTGGGTGCTTCTGCGCTGATGCAGGGTCTGGCCGATGGTTACTTCGTACTGCCTTATACCATCCAGAACTACCTGGCAGACCAGGCTGTATGGCCAAAGGTTTCTACCAATCTGCCTGAGTTTGCTGAGGCTGAGAAGGCTGTTGATGCAGAGCAGGATCGCCTGTTGAACATCAAGGGTAAGCGCTCTGTTGACTCTATCCACAAGGAACTGGGTCACATCATGTGGGAGTATGTAGGTATGGGTCGCACCGCTGAGGGCCTGAAGGAAGGTCTGAAGAAGATGCACGAGCTCGAGAAGGAGTTCGACACCAACCTCTTCGTTCCTGGCACTAAGGAAGGTCTGAACATCGAGCTCGACAAGGCTATCCACCTGCGTGACTTCTTCACCATGGGTCAGCTCGTAGCTTTTGACGCCCTGTCTCGTAACGAGTCTTGCGGTGGTCACTTCCGTGAGGAGTACCAGACCGAAGAAGGCGAGGCTAAGCGCGACGACGAGAACTACTTCTACGTAGGCTGCTGGGAGTACAAAGGCAAGGGCAACGAGCCTGAGCTCATCAAGGAGCCACTGGAGTACGAGGCAATCAAGGTACAGACACGTAACTATAAGAACTAAGAAGGAATTGTAATTATGGCAAGAAATATTTCATTTACAATAAAGTTCTGGCGCCAGAACGGCCCCAAGGACCAGGGACATTTCGACACCCACGAAATGCACGATATTCCCGATGATACCTCTTTCCTTGAGATGCTCGACATCCTGAATGAGGAGCTCATCAACGAGGGTAAAGAGCCCTTCGTATTCGATCACGACTGCCGCGAGGGTATCTGCGGTATGTGTTCACTCTACATCAACGGTACACCTCACGGACGTACAGAGCGTGGTGCTACTACCTGTCAGCTTTACATGCGTCGTTTCAACGATGGCGACGTGATCACTGTAGAGCCTTGGCGCTCAGCTGCCTTCCCTGTGATCAAGGACTGTATGGTTGACCGCTATGCCTTCGATAAGATCATCCAGGCAGGTGGCTACACCACTATCCGCACTGGTCAGGCTCAGGATGCCAACGCTATCCTGATTCCTAAGGAGGATGCCGACGAGGCAATGGACTGCGCTACATGTATCGGTTGCGGTGCTTGCGTTGCAGCATGTAAGAACGGTTCTGCTATGCTCTTCGTTTCGTCAAAGGTATCTCAGCTCGCCCTGCTTCCCCAGGGTAAGATTGAGGCTGCCCGCCGCGTGAAGAACATGATTGCCAAGATGGATGAGCTGGGCTTCGGTAACTGTACCAACACCCGTGCTTGTGAGGCAGTATGTCCTAAGAACGAGACCATCGCTAACATCGCTCGTCTGAACCGCGAGATGATTAAGGCAAAGCTTAGCGACTAGTAAGAGCAGAGGTAAGCTTGCTTGGGCTATGCTGAGCGTAGCTAAGGTGGCCGAAGGCAAGTTCGCTGATGAATACATTATTATTATAAGGAGCGCTACAGGATAAAAACTGTGGTGCTCCTTTTTCTATTAACCTAATAGGAATAAGGATGAACATAAGAATTAATGAGCTGTTTCCCGCTTTCTTCCTGATGTGTTGCGTAATGATGGCTTCATGTACCAATGATGAAGATGACGCCAACCCTCAAAGAACTGCGTTCCAAGCCATGCTTAGTGGCCTTAATTGGGGCAATGATACCTGTTACGTCTATGGACACAAGACCCCCGATGTTGATGCAGCCACTTCCGCCTTGTCGTATGCCAAGCTGATGCGTGGACTTGGCTATAACTGTAAGGCAAAGGTTTCGAGCAGCACCAATCGTGAGAGTCAGTTCATAGCACGTCATTTCGGTTTCTCTTTGCCAGAGTTGAAAGCCTCAGTAGCCCCTCAGACGCGTTTAATCCTGACCGACCATACCGATTATGCCCAGTGCGTTGACGGCGCCTCAGAGGCCGTTATATTGCAGAAAATAGACCATCATGTGGAAGGTGACATTGCCGATGCCGGTATTCCCTTTGTGCGTCGTGAGATGATAGGCTCCACCAATACCATTATCTATGAGATGTTCAAGGAGATGGGTATGACCATTGACGATGAAACGGCCCGTATCATGTTGGCTGGTATCCTCAGCGATACACGCAATCTCTCAAAGAGTACCACATCAGCTATTGATACGGTGGCGTGGCTGGCACTCACGGCTCAGCTCAGTATTCCTGCCGATTCTGCAGCATGGATCAATCTTCAGATGGAGGAAGCTGCCAACGACTATACGGGAATGACAGATGCCGACATCTTCCTTTCCGACTATAAGGACTATGAAATAGGTTGCTACAAGATAGGTTTTGGCAGTCTGAACTGCAAGGAAAACGAGATGGCTGCTTTTATCGACCGCATGTTGGCGGCAGCTCCCGATGTCATGGCTCAGAAAGGACGCGATATGCTTTTCGCCAAGATAGATAATCATGTGCCGAATCCCGACCCCGTGGCAGCAAAGACCGAGCCGTATATCGATAACGGGCTCTACTTTATATATTATGGTGAGGGGGCTAAAGCTGTGGCTGAGGCTATTTTCGGTCCTTCTTTGCGCGAAGGCGTTGTCTATTCCTCTCAGGAACTGTCACGCAAACAGATTGTTCCAAAGATAAAAGAGATATTGGAATAACGAAAGTTTTTCTCTATAGCAGGTCTGCTTCTTCTTAGCAGGCCTGCTTTGTTTTCTTGTCAAAACGCAAGAAGATGCCTGCCAGTATGGTACCGCTGATACTATGCCAGGCACAACTGATGGCGCAAGGCAGCACGGCCAGAGGCTGGGCAGCAAAGAAGTTACCTGCGAGCACTGTGGCGAGACCTGCGTTCTGCATGCCCACCTCAATACTGATGGTGCGCTTCTTGGCCTTTGTAAAGCCTGCCACCCGACCAGCTGTGTAGCCGAGGATATACCCCAGTGTGTTATGACAGAACACCACTGCAAAGGTCCAGAGGAAGAGCCACAGCCCGCGGGCTATCAAATCATCATGTACCGTTGAAATCACACCGCCTACGATGCAAGCCAGACAGATGACGCTGAGGCCGGGCATCAGGCTTTGTATGGTGGGGAAATGCTTGTTCTTTGAGTAGGTGTAATTCAAAAAACAGCCGATTCCAACGGGGATAATCGTTACTATCAGAATATTCAGGAACATGCCGATGGCATCTATTTCAATAATCTCACCCGCCGTGAACTGCATCAACATGGGGGTCATCACGGGAGCGAGTAGGGTAGAAGCACAAGTCATGCCCACCGAGAAGGCCACATCACCATGGCAGAGATACGACATGATGTTGCTCGACACCCCGCCCGGACAGCATCCTACCAGCAAGATACCCAATGCCAGGGCTGGTTCCAGGTGGAACACGCGTACCAACAGGTAGGCTACACATGGCATGATGAAGAACTGTGCGCACGTGCCAAGCAGAATATCCAGAGGTCTGCGAGCAAGTATGCGGAAGTCATCGGTGGTCAGTGTGAGTCCCATCGTCAGCATGATAATACCCAGGATGACGGTCTGCGTGGTGCCTCTCACCCACGCAAAGAGGTCAGGCAGAAAGAAGGTCATCACAGCAATGGCGATGATAAACAGCGAAGCGTTTCCTGCAAGCCAGCGGCTCAGTCGTATCATAGATTGTGTCATATCCGTTTGTATTTTGCTGCAAAAGTAATAAAAATGATAATAAAAGGGGCATAATCCGTCAATTATTTGTATATTTGCGCAGTCAAAACATAGAAACACATTAAGGTGGAAGAAAAAATAAAGATACCCCATCCGCTCATCGCCATTGTCCCAGTGGCAGTACTCATTGTTTTCTTGTCTGTAGTTATTGCTTTGTTCGGCAGCGATTCGCTGAGTGGAGGCAGTCAGATAGCCTTGTTGATGGGCATGGCCGTCTGCGTGTGCATCTCCATGGGCTTTTATCGTGTGCCTTGGTTCCGTTTCGAGACACAAATCAAGAAGACATTAGGCGAAGTTTCTATCACCTTGTTAATACTGTTATGCGTAGGCATGCTGTCCGGCTCTTGGATGATTAGCGGCATTGTGCCTACGCTTATTTATTATGGCGTGCAGGTCATGTCGCCACAGTTCTTCCTCATTTCCACTTGTATCATCTGTGCCCTGGTGTCGCTCCTCTCGGGAAGTTCGTGGACCACGATAGCCACCATCGGTGTTGCCCTTCTTGGTATTGGTCATGCCCTCGGCATCTCCGAGGCGTGGACGGCAGGTGCTATTATCTCTGGTGCCTATTTTGGCGATAAGATGTCGCCCCTCAGCGATACCACTATCCTTGCCTCCTCAGCCACAGGCACCGACCTTTTCACGCACATCCGCTACATGATGCTCACCACCATGCCAACGTTTCTCATCACCATCACCATTTTCTTCATTGCCGGTTTGGGCTTCGGGGCGGATGGTGAAGTGCAGGTGAGCCATTATACCGAAGGACTCGAGCGGACGTTCCACATCTCGCTATGGACCCTTCTCGTGCCCTTGTTCACTGGCATTCTGATAGCGCGCCGCGTACCCTCGCTCATTGTCCTCTTCCTCTCATCGCTCATGGCAGGTGTCGTAGCCTTGATTCTACAGCCACATATCCTCACGCAGATAGGCGATGGTGTGGTGCGAGGACTGGCCATCACCTATTACGGCGCCACGTCTGTCGATACAGGCAACGCCTCGCTCAACGAGCTCGTCTCTACGGGTGGCATGGCAGGCATGCTCAACACCATCTGGCTCATTCTCTGCGCCATGTGCTTTGGTGCTGCTATGGTGGCCAGTGGCATGATAGAGAGCCTCACACAGGTCATTGTTCGCAGCGTTCGCAGTCGTGCCAGTTTGGTATCATCCACCGTTGGAACCGGCCTTTTTCTCAATATTGCCACAGGCGACCAGTTTATCTCTATTGTGCTCAATGCCGATATCTTCAAGCAGGCCTACCGTGAGCAGGGCTATGAGTCGCGCCTTCTCAGTCGCACCTGCGAAGATTCCGCCACCGTCACCTCTGTGCTCATACCTTGGAACACATGCGGCATGACGCAGTCCACCGTCCTTGGTGTTCCCACCTTAACCTATCTGCCTTATTGCTTCTTCAACCTCATCAGTCCGCTGATGAGCATCCTTATAGCCATCATAGGCTGGCGTAT
>Ga0265298_10001492_pt1 | contig 34756 bp, 32 predicted proteins | sample AusTroGonzalo_MG_3_FD_193486 | JGI IMG/M metagenome (GOLD analysis project Ga0265298, IMG submission 193486) | Bovine rumen microbial communities from tropical cattle in Woodstock, Queensland, Australia - Gonzalo_01 | ecosystem: Host-associated > Mammals > Digestive system > Stomach > Rumen ... | reverse complement strand
GACCGACTGATCCCACTGACCGAAATATCCTTGTGCCTGCCTGTACCGTTTCCAAAGATTATCCCCGTTCAGCGGCTCAGTATCTGCGTTGATCTCGCCGACGATTCCATCCATGGATACACTTGCGGTCACATTGCCCCAGCGAATATCTTTCGCTTTGAATGTCACATTCCATCTCTTATAACCATCAGCGCTTATCTCATATTTTTCTTCATTCATCAGATCCAAGTTAGGATACTTCTTCTGGATTGCATCAACAGCCGATTGTATAATCTCGCTCCGGCGAAGGATTCCTTCCCATGCTTTTACATAGGCATTCACAGGCACGTATGCAAAAGCAATTGAATCATCCAGGTCTTGTTTCCGTGAATCCAGTATAGTGCCCGTTGCACTGTCCACAGACACTGCAAAGAAGCCCGCTGTATCATCGGCAATTCCTTCATTTGAAGGCTTGATTACAAATGAAACCATCCAAATTCTTTGTCCTTCATATTCAGTCAGTACCGCTCCGTCCAGCGCTGCGCGTGAATCCTGCAGGGCTTCTTTCGCTTTTTGAATTGCGGTCTCCCTTGAAATATCCTTTTCGCCGGGTACAGGATACTCTGTCATTCGGAATGCTTTCAGCGCCTGTGCCTCCCGGCTGGTCGGATCAATTTCCGCGCCCTGCAGCATTTCATGCAGTCTCTGCCAGGCTTTCTGCGGCCACTGCCCATAGTTCCATGAATAGACCGTATTAAAATGGCTCAGAAGTTCATCGCCGGTATAGGATTGGGACCAATCATGGATATTGGCACTGACAAAGACTGTTCCTTCAGGATCATTGTCGCTAAAACCGATATAGTACTGCCCATGATCTATATCCTTCGGTTCCAGTGAGAAGCTCCATCCCGCACTGGCGGGATCGTCAGGGTTTTCCACAAAGAACTGGCGGCTCAGCTGCCATATGCTCCGATCTTCCAGCGGCAAATCCTGTCCATATGCTTCCCGGATTTTCCGGAACGCAAAGGCTTCCGCATCCTCATATTTCATGTTTCCTTCTCCGGGTAATCGGGTCTGATGTGTTTCGTGGAAGCCGATCTTTACCATCAGATCCTCATACCAGTCCTGCTGTTCCAGTGTCCAGGTGTAGTAATTTCCTCCAAAGGCCTGACGGCAGATCTCCATAATTGTTTCTTCTTCATAATATCCCTGGCCGTTTTGCAGAGCCTGCATAATCCGGTTGTTTTCTTCCAGTGTAATCCCGTTTTCATTCATGCTGCGTACCAGTTCTGCCAGATCTTCCGCATTGTATATCTTGTTAACTCCCACACTGGCGTCGTTGTCAACTGCCAGCGGAACAGCAACCTGTTCAACAATCTCCTGATGGGTCAGCAGCGTTACCGCCAAAGCAACTGCCGCAATCAACATCAACACAATCACCAGAACCAGTCCGGTTGACAGTTTTTTCTTCACTTTTGTTTCTCCTTCCGCAGCACGGGCGGAGACACGCTGAAACAGCCAGGGATCACCGTTCAGTCCGGACAGCGTAGAATCAATTGCCTTGTGCATTTTAGCTCTGTTCAGATCCTCACGCATCCTGATCCCTCCCTTCCAGCAATTTCCGAAGCTTTTCCCGGCCTCGTCGTAATCGGTTGGATACTGATGACTGGGCAATGCCCAGCGTCTCAGCAATCTCCTCCGTGCTCATGTCCTGATAGTAATAAAGCAATATTGCTTCCCGCATCTTCCGTGGCAGTTTCATCACAGCAAGCGACAAGTCCAGATCTTCTGTATCCGGTTGTACTGTCCCAACCGGAAGCATATCAGGTGTCACCCGGCGATCTGTGTGTTTGAACCAGCCCCCACGCTGAAAATCCCGGCAGGTATTGACCGCAATTCTGGTCAGCCAGGTTTTTTCACTGCTGTCGCCACGAAACGAGTCAAATCCTTTGTATGCCTTTAGAAATGTTTCCTGTACAGCGTCTTCTGCCAGCGCTTGGTCCTGCAGCTGCACATAGCACAGGCGAAGCAGTGACGTCTGGTGTTGTGTAATCAGTCTCTCAATGGTTTGATCCCGTCTGCTGTCCGGATCCTTGACAGCTTCCATGGGACGCACCTCCTCTCAAAGGGTTTTCACATATATAGACGTACCCTGAAGGGAAAATATCGAATAGGCGCAATCTTTTTTGAAAAATCTGGCTATGGATATCATAGCCAGATGAGAAAGCCACATCATTGATCCGATTCTTGTTGCCATACACGTTCTTCCGGTGTAAACGTATCCGGATTCTGAACATCCACCTGGAATGTTACTGTTTCTATCGGCACAGAAATACGGTATGCGCACAGGGTATAGGTGTCCGTATAATTGCTTCTGCCGAGAGAGCCGGTCTGTCTGTAAAGGCCTTTCTCCTCGTCGATGCTATACCCGCTGAAATTACCCGTGATTCCTTTGGGAAGGGCGACCGGTTCATCGCCATCCCGCGTTGCTTCCACAAATCGGAATAGCGGCAGAAGTGTTACAGTGCGATCCGCGTCAGGGTGATCATCAAAAATAGAATGATACAAGGTCGCATCTGTCAGAGAATAATCAATTTGGTATTGAATCTCCTGAGGAAGCACCATGAGCCGGACTTGATCCACCTGTACGCCAATGGATGGAAACAGAACAGGGTTTGTGTTTACCAGAATGACTTCTTCACCGGACATGGCCGCATGAAAAGTTTTCTCCATGTGAACGTATTCGTCATGATCATAATCCATGGACTCCTCATCATGCATATCCTGCAAAGGCAGCATTCGCACGATGAACCGCAGTGTTCTCTCTTCCCTTAAACTGCCCAGCGTAACATCAATCTGGCCGGTATAAATTCCTGTTTCCTCATCAAGAACACCTTCGCTGCTATACTCCCTGATATCCTCCGTATCCGATCCTACATCGATATCTACCTGCCAACCGCTGACATATCCGCCCTCGTCCCACCGATCCAAAATGGTTCTGCCATCCACTTTCATTTTTTCATGGTCGGGATTCAGATGCGTCTGGGCATACCAGTATTCATCCAGAGGTTTGTCAAAGAGCAACAGTTCCTTGCTCCTCGGGATCACATCATAAACGATATGGCATGTTTTTCCGTCGTATAGTGCTTCCCGGAAACGGACGGTAAAATGTTCCGTTTCTTCCTCAGCCAGGTCATGCTCGATGTACTGCCCGGCATCCTCCGGAATCTCTACGTTATCCCGGGTATCTTTCCAAAAGTCCATAAGTCCAAAACCATTCGTGATGGCTGCTGCCAGCGCCGTCGCCGCAATCAGCAGCATCACAATTGCCAGCACAAGGCTGTATGTAAGCTTTCTTTTCACTTTATTTCCTCCTGTCGCGTTTTCAAAAAATTGATCCCGCTGCCAGGAAGCCGTATTCAGCCCGGAAAGCTCTGCGTTCAGCGAATGCTGAATCCGCTGTTCCAATCTGTTATCCTTCATAAGTCACACCTCCCGTCAGCGATCCTTTCAGGAGCTCTTCCGCTTTTTTCAGCCTGCGCTGCACTGTTGACTGTGACGTGTTCAGCGCATCGGCTGTTTCCTGCATGGTCAGCCCCTGAAAGAAATGGAGAAGAATGACCTGTTTGTATCTGTCCGGCAGATCCATCACCATCAGTGTGAGAGTGCGATCCTCCGGTTCCACGGCAATCAACTGCGGCGGCAATTCGTCCAGTGCTTTGCTCCGATCTACATGACGGAACCAGGCTGTACGGCGGTAATCCTTGCAGGTGTTGATTGCTATGCGTAAAAGCCATGCCTTTTCATTGGCGATGCCTTTCCGTTCGAAATCATCCATATGTTTCCAGGCTTTGATCCACGTGTCCTGTGTCGCATCCTCAGCCTGGGTCTGATCGGACAGATAAAGAAAACAGGTCCGCAAAATCGAATCAGAGTAGTTTTCGATCCATTGGTTCAGTCTCTGTTCACGGATCATGCTGGGTACCGCAGCACGTTCCATCGCCGATCACCTCCCTTCACCATGAATGACGAGTAGGACACCAGGTTTTATTCACCCAAAACAATTTTTATTAAAAATTGGGGTTTTTCGTAAAGTACCATATCAGAAGGTTTATGTCCACAAAAAAAGCGGGGAAACTCAATCCCCGCTTGCTTTCCAGCCGCTCAGGCTGTCTGCCGGATGAACTGCTCCGCAGAAACTTTAAACTGAATGTGGACTTCGTAGTTTTCGCCGATCTCGATCCTGTCGACTATCGCCGCGATGATCATATCCTACTGAAAAAGAAAGCCGCTTATTCGTGTTGAAAGAAAGTCAAGCATTCTTCCAGCGTAAATCCATCCATCTGGATCCTCTCATATTGATACTCTGTTGTGTCTCCCAGAAACCCTTCACCCGGCTTGGATTTTACAATAACCGGTTTGTCCAGCGTTCTTATCGCTATCAGTCTGGCGTTCATTCCAAGGTTGATAAAAACCGCTTTATCCATACCCGGTATTTCAACAGATTGTGCTGAGTGTTCTTCCCCATCCATAACCGCAATCTGGAAGCTGTTGCTTTCCGAGATGCTTAACTCTGACCGAATTGTGTGCCAGTATTTGTTTTCATCTTTAAATAAACTTTCGTTCTTATCCTTATATTCGATCGAATATCCGATAATGACATCGTAAGCGGGATCGACTGTGTACTGCTTCAATGTGAATTCATCCACTTTTTCCTCGCTGATCAGTTTATATTCTCCTTCAGCACTGCATCCATAGGTCAAATCCACTGAAAACGAATCCTGCTCAGTTATATTTTCAGGTAACACGATAGCTGTATTATAATCAATTCCTTCAAGCGAATGCGTTTTTCTGTGCCTTACCCTGGATGATCTGGGAGGAGTTCCGTTCCATTCAACGATTGGAAGGACATCATCCGGAGCAGAGTTTAGTATTTTACGCATTCTGTTCATTGGATTGCTCAGCGGATCCGGTACGTCAATAGCGGCATCCTGGTCACTAGCAGTTTCTCCCTGCCAGTTTACTGAGATGAATTTTTGCACATATTCTGTTGCAGCAAAGGCAATGGCAGCCAGGGAAACCAGTATGGCAATGATCAGTCCTACAGATATCTTCTTTTTCATTACAATCTCGTCCTTTCCCGGAGAAGCCGCCATGAGAAAAGAACGATGCGTTTCATCCGGAATTGCTTCAGTCAAACTGTTCAGCCGGTCGCGAAGTTCCTGTTCGGTCATTATGGCTCCTCCTTTCCGTTCCACTCCACACGAAGTGCTTTTCGCGCCTGGTGCATCCGGTATTTGACGATTCCGACGGAAATGTTCTGTACCTGTGCGATCTCTTCCAGGGAGAACCCTTCCAGATAATGCAGGATCAATGGCACCCGCTGCTTCTCCGGAAGGCTCTCCAGCATCAGCCGCGTTTCCAGTTCATTGCTGTCCGGTGCCGGCTGATCAGGTATGGTATCCGTTACAATCATTCGCATGGCTTTTCTGTGAATTAACCTGCATTCATTGATCATAATTCTTGTGATCCATGTTTTGAAAAACCGCTCTTCCCGTAACCGATTGCGATGCAGCCAGGCTTTTAGGGCTGTTTCCTGCATCGCGTCCTGGCGGTCAGATTCGGAGCGCAGAAAAGCACAGGCGATCCGGTGCAGCATCTGCTCGCTTTCCAGCAGCTTTTGTGTGAATAGTCGTTCTTCCAACATAGTGAACCTCTTCGAAGGGGATGATTGTCATGACATATATTAGATGCACGGAGGAAATAAAAAGTTAGTACTTGAAATAAAAAATAAAAAAGCCCTGCAGAGTATAAGCTCCACAGGGCTTGACGGTCAACCGACCGCACCGTCTTTCATTTCCAGCATGGCCACCCGCTTTTCCAGCCTGGTGATCCGTTCCTCGAGGGTAAGATCCTCATCTGGCTCCAGCGGCTCTTCCGCAGTCAGGAACTGCGACATCATATACCCGGAGCGGGAACCGAACTTCACCTTTGTCCAGGATCCGCAGGTGCCTAGAATTTCTACCCGGGCACCAAGTGGAACACGTTCCACCAGTGCAGCCGTGCTCTTTGCCTTCGTGCGCATGTTCACTGTGGAACCGCTGTCAGCGATCACAGTGGCAAATTCAGCCATGGGTTCTTCATCTCCTTCCGTCGGTTCAGTGGTTGTAGGCGGTAGGCTGTCCGTCTTGGCAACATCCTTCAGCCATCCCCAATAGGCCCATTTTCCGAGTTTTTCATCAGTCGTGACGCAGCCTGCCGCAGAGGAAGCATGCACAATCCGGAGCGGGTTCACACTGGTAACAAGGCCGATATGCTGGAAGTCGCCAAGGCCGTCATTGAACTTTTCAGGCGTATTGGGATTCCATTTGAATACCGCCATGCCGGGCTTCAGCTGGGAAACGTTCGTCAGCTTACCCTTTTCAGAGCAGTATTTCCGGTAGATCGTGTTGCTGCCGTGATAGATGCTGGCACCCTGATCCCGGTATGCCTTCACGAACAACCCGGAACAGTCAATTCCCCGGGAATCGTTTGTTCCCGGGGAAACATAAGGCCAGCCAAGGCACTCTTCCACAGAGGCAATCAGTTTCTGGACATCAAGCATCCTGATCACCTTCGCCCTTATCGGTCGGCTCGGCTTCCTTCTTGCTGCGCTCATGTAGCTGGGCAAGGATTTCACGGAGTTTGTCAGGAATCGGCAGTCCCAGATAGGCAGCGTTCTCCAGCAGACTCAGGCCCTCATTGCTCAGGTAAAAGCAAATGACGGCTCCCCGCAGGACAGCCCCGGTTCCGACCACGTGTACGTCGATGATGTTGGCCACACCGACCAGCATCAGGATCAGCACCTTTTTGCAGATGCCTTTGAAGCCAACGGCGCTGGACAGCTTCTTATCCGCGATGGCGCACATAACGCCAGAGAGATAATCCAGCGCCATGAGCACAATCAGGGCAATCAACATACCGTCCACACCTCCCAGAAACCAGCCAATCCATCCGCCCACAGCGGTGATGGCCACCTGAATCTTTGCCCAGATCAGGTCAATCGAAAAATCACGCATTGGATCTTCCTCCTAATTTTTTGATATGAAAAAACCGCCCTGGGTGGACAAGGCGGTGATTCATCAGGTACCGATCGCGATCCAGTTCACTTTCCGTGTGCCGGAACCGGAGGATCCAGCCATACAGACCTGGAAGCTGGTCGTGGATTCACTGCCGGTTTTCAGCACCGCAATACCGCTGGAGGTTGGGTTGCCAGCATACGACACAATGATCGTCGGGGTTGCGGTAAACCCAGCTGTCAGGCTAACCGTTGTCCACGCAACACCGGTCACGCTGGTCTGCCCATACTGGATTTTGAAAGGCAGCCGTGCCGCGGGCAGTGTGCCTGTGGTCAGGTTGCTGGCGTTGTTTGCTCCGATTTTCGACCGGGCTGTCGCTGCGGAAGTACCGCCTGTTCCTCCCTTTGAAAGCGGAATCACGGTTTCCATGCCCTCATGATAGACCCGGTAGTTTCCCCAGGTACCGCCATCGCAGACACGGACCATCACCGCATTGTCCAGACTGGCCGCATAGGCCTTTGTCCGGACTTCCAGCATTCGGCGATTGTTTCCAGTGCTGTCCTCCCATGCGGCAAAAGACGCCGCACCGACATAACTTCCCTCAAACACGATCCGATTTGTCTGTCCACTGTTTGTCGGGAGCAGGCACAGAGACGGATACAGGGTTCCTTGAATGTTCAGATTGCCGGTCATCGTATCCCCGGACTTCTTCACTCCGCCCAGGTTGGCAATCGCGGCATCCGCATTAACCGAGCCAGTGCCGCCATAGGCGATCGCCAGCGGAGTACTCAACTTCAGCGGCCAGCCGCAGTCAATATAGCCGTTTGTTTCCGCGACCTTCCCGATGCCGATACCGTTGCCGTTAGAAAGGAAGTCCAGCAATACCTGCTTTGTGCCGATACTGATGATCTGCTCCACAGAGTAGAAGTAATCAGCGACCGTGACCTTCAGGTTGTAGCTGTACAGCGGATCGAAGGTCTGGCTCATCAGCTTGTTAGTCTTGCTGAGAGCATAGGAAGAATGGGTCACCGTCTCTGCCTGCGTCCATGCACTGGCAGTAGACAGTTTGTAATAGATGGTACAGGTCAGCGTGTTCTGGTTGTTCAGCGCAGAGCCGCTGCCTGTCAGGTTATACCGGACTTTGTTGCCGTCCACCTGTGCCGCTGTGCCGCCACTGTTGCAGCGCTCGGCAGTGAAACGGCTGATCGACGGATAGGCGTAATCCAGCACCGTGATGGTCGTGCTGTACGTTGCCGTCCGGCCCCGGCTGTCCGTAACTGTGACCGTAAGCGTCAGGGAGCCAGCCGCCGAGAGTGCTTTCGTCGCTGTGAAGGAGGCCGCTGTATAGGTCACACCATCCAGCGTTGTCCGGTAAGAGGAGATGGTGCTGCTGTACGCGCCTGCCGCCGTGATAGCCACAGACAGTTTGCTCAGGCTCTTCACATAAGCGCCGATCCGGGTTTTCACTGTGCTGTTCGTATCATCGATAGCAACAGCGGAAATTGAAGGTACCACACTGGCCGGAACTGTCAGTGTGATCGTGCACGTCCGTGTTCCCGTTAGCGTTCCATTCACAAAGCTGTTACAGGTGATCGTACACACGCCACTGGTGGCATTCGGAACCTGGCTAGCCAGCGACAAAGGCGGAGTCCAGGAGACGGAAGCCCCAACGTTCGTAGCGATCGCACCGCTTGTATTGCCGAACCAGTATGAGATGGTGTGCGTCACAGCAGAGCTTGGGCGGTTGGTATAGATTGTTACCGCACTACCCATCGCCACTGTGGATGCAGAAGTGCTCGGCTGGGAGGCCGCTTCCTCATACGTTACCGTTATGACGACATCCGACCAGGACAGGTAGTTATAGGAATAACCCTGTGCCGACGCGCTGGGGTTGGGATTGTAAATCGTGAATGTGTTATTCCCAGCAGCAAGATAAGCCGCGACGGCATTGTACAGCGATCCGGTCAGTTCATAAGCAGAAGTGTTTCCGTAGAAATGCCCCGTGAAGGTTCCCAACGCATCACCGACATAGCCGGAACCGGTCACCCCGGAGGCAATACTGTTCTGGTAGTTCGCCTTCCGGAGATAGACCGTTTTCGTGCTGCCTTCGCCGTAACCGGCTTTCTTTGCTGTGATGGTGAAGATAATTTCCTGTATGACCTTGTTTGCAAGGTTCATACCGGAAAAGCAGATGATACCAACGTTGTTTGAACCGGCTTCATAGAATTCCTGCGCCGCGCTGTTGGAACTGCCGTTCGAGGAATAATTGGTTTTCCGGGTGACCAGCGTCGCGGAATAATTGACGGTTGTTGCCATGGTGATCTCCTTTCCCGGTATTACCCGTTGTAAACAATGGACATGTTGCCGTTCGTCTGCGGGACAAAGGCAAACTTACCGATGATCAACTTTGTCAGGATCTCGGCCTGTGTGACATACAATTTATTGTTGCTCAGATAGGCAACCTCGGTGTCGTTCATGTAAAATGCCAGCCTGTCATTCACAACCCGGAAGGTGAACGGGTTCCCGGTCTTGCCGATGATCAGGCCATTATCCCCAAAGGTCATGTAGGTACGGATAATGGCCAGTTCTTCTTCCGTTGCCTCATGGGCATTCTGCAGGTCTTCCTCCAGCTGGTTGATCCTCGTCACCGACCAGGTGAAGTTATCCTCTGTCTGCTCGGACAGGGTGCTCAGCTGTGTCCTGACCTGGGACATATCACTGGCAAGGGCGTAGTTCGCCTGAACCTCTTGACGGATGCTGTCCGCTTCCGTGCTGATCTGGGCACGGACGGAAGCCAGCTTCAGTTCCATCGCCTCGTCTGTATCTTCAGGGGCCGGGGTGTAGTCGGTTGCCCGGTTTCCTTTCTCCAGCTTGGCCCAATGGATCGTGAAGTCTTCCGGAGAGCTCATTCCTGTCGGAGAGCGCTTGATCAGGATATCCGCGTTGTTCGGATCATCTTCGGGGGTATATCCGGTGGTGTACTCCGCCATGAAGGTGGCGTGGACGATTTCCGAAGTCGCCGAAGTATCAAGGCTGATGCTCTCGAGCAGGACATGCCCGTCAGCCGTATAGACGTCAATCTCGGACAGATCCAACGAAGAAACACACAGAGTCAGCGTGTACACTTCAGCTTCCACCATGGGTTCGGAAAGAGCATACCGGGCAATCAGGTCATTACTGGTAACAGCTTCATCCCCGGACTTCAACAGGTAGTTCCTGCCGCCAATTTCCAGATTGTCGATGGCTTCGTATGCCTCATAGGCCATCTGGGAAACAGCGGTCAATACACCATTCTTCATCCGGTAGATCGGATGCTCCGGATACAGGTACATCTGGTATGTGTTATACATATACCCAAGAGAAATGAAGGATAGCGTTTCGGTATCATCCGTGGGATTTGTCGTCAACCAGTTCGTGCCCCGCACCGTGAACATCTTTCCACTTAGCGTTCCGACCAGGTACACTGTTTTCCTGGCGGTGACAGCAAAGGAACTGTCGCCAGTCACAGTCCGCAGGCTGATAGTCGGATAACAGAGGTAAACATTGGACAGGTAATATCCCGCCGTTCCGTTAGAGGAAGGATACAAGATAGGATGGTCGACATTAAAAACACTGCCGCCAGCAAGGTTCCAGTACCCGGTATCATCACCGACGATGAGCATGGCCCAGGTGATGTTCTGCTTGCAAACGACAGAGTTGCCGAACTTGATCCGGTCATAAGTATTACCACTGTCGTAGTTGGCATCTGCCCACCAGCCGGTATAGGTGCTTCCGTCAATCGGGGCGTTCACCTTATAGATCAGTCGGATGGCGTTGCCTGCGGCGTAATGGTTCGTTAACCGGGTCGTACCGCTGTAATACACCGGAATCGCACCGGTCGTGGAATTGTCCGACAGGGTTAGTTCCAGCGTGACATTTGAGGATGTCGGTGCGACAGGCAGCCAGTATACGATCTGCTGTCCGTCGGTGAGCTGGGAGAAAGACGCCACACCGGTCCACGCACTGGTACTGGAAACCTGTGTGCCGACGATGATCTCTCCTCCACCCGCTGCCGCAATGGCAGCATTCATATCCGTATAGATCTGCTGAACGGTCTGGTTGATTCCGGTATTGCTGGAAAGATCCAGCGTCTGGCCAAAGTTTGATGAAACGTGGCTCGTTGTGATGGCACCAGCTTTGATGTTGCTGCCCTCAATGGTCGCGGCGGCAATCTTATCACCGGTAATCGTGGCGGCAAGGATCTCATTGGCAGTGATCGTGGCGGCAGCAATCTGCTGCGCTGTGATCGACCTGGCAACAATGACCGTGCCGTTGATCTGCTCCTGGTATTTCTGATCCTGGAGCTCCTGTACAGAAAGCCCGGATGCTTCAGCATTGATCTCGTAGATGATCCCGTTAGCCCCGGTGATGATCAGGCGCTCCGTTGCCAATGTGCCGGAAGTGATAACGTCAGCGTTCAAGGAGACAACCTTGGCGGCGGTAATGGAAGCGTCCGCAATCTGGGCGGTACCGATAGCACCCTGCGCGATCAGAGCGGTTGTGATCGCACCCAAAGCGATCTGTGCGGTGTCTACAGCGGCATTTGCAATCTTTGCGTTGGTGATTGCCGCCTGAGCGATTTTCGCCGTGGTGACAGCCAGGTCAGCAATCTTTCCTTCCGTCACTGCCAGTTGGGCGATTTTCGCTGTGACAATTTCACCGTCAAGGATCTTTGCCGCGACAATGGCAGCGTCCTGGATATTTGCCGTACCCACAGCCAGACCGCCGATTTTGGCATTCGTGATCGCGGCGTCTTTGATCTGTGCCGTGTCCACAGCAGCGTCTTTTATGTTGGCAGTCTCCACGGCTGCTTGTCCGATCTTGGCGTGGGTAATCGCGCCGTCATGGATATTGGCAGTCTGGATTTCCCCGGAGCCGATTTTCGCTGAAGTGATCGTACCGTCCTCGATCTGGGCGGTTCCGATCGCCGCTTGTCCGATTTTGGCCTGCGTAATGGCAGCGTCCTCGATCTGGGCGGTACCAATGGCAGCGTTGCCGATCTTCGCCTTGGTAACAGCGGCATCCTCGATCTGGGCGGTACCGATTGCCGCCTGTCCGATTTTGGCCTTGGTAATCGCCGCATCCTCAATATGGGCGGTTTCAATCGCCGCCATCTTGATCTGCAGGGAGCCGACGGAGCCATTCTGCAAGGCACCAGAGCCGACAGAGTTGATCGCCAGCTTGCTGCCGGTGATGATTCCGCTGGGAAGCTGCCGGGCGGAGATCGTATTTCCCTCCACGGTATCCGCAACCGTGCCGAGGGTCATCTGCGTATACTTCCGGGTCAGGCAGTCGTAGGTATACTGCGTCATGCGCATGGATACCCAGACCCCGATCCGAGGAGCGATTACCCGAACGGCATCCCCGAGGAAGATATTCTGGAGGAAACCGTATTCCGCATACTCTTCCGTTTCAGCGCAGTTAATGAAACTGACGTCCAGCGTGACAGTCGGGACATCACACCCGGCATCGAACTGGGCCTGCGCGGCATCCCGCATGAGTGTATAGCACTCCGTCTTGGTCTTTGCATCATCCCCGTCGGTATCTTCCTTTGCTTCGGAAACCGGGAGGTGACTCCATTTTGGATGAGTGTATGTGTCGATCAGCGGGCTGTCGATATACAGTTCCGGCAGATACAGTACATTCCCGTCAGCGTCTTCACCGGTCGGCATGATCCGGGTGACGACGTCGGTCAGGTCGATATCATAGGAAATGCCCAGCAGGTTCTTTGCCTGCCGGATCTGAACGTTGGTGTCCTGCCCGACACGCTTGACAACGAAAACATCCCACCAGTCCCTGGTGAGCTCACCGGTATATTTCTCCACGACCCCGTCTTCGCCGAGAATGGCGTCCACGGGGTTCACATTTTCGAACTCCACATCTTCCGCTGTGCTGTCTAGGTCTGAATAGAAGGTAAAGTCATGATCCGACAGGCAGGAAGAAGAAACCGTCTGTACAACAGTTGCCCCCACTGCAGAGGATGAGGGCTTGTAGGTCTGGATCATATTGTCCATGAGGTCATAGAAGACATGCCGGGCATATACCGTGATCTTGTCCAGGTCTGGAACGATCCGGTAAATGCGGAAAGGCTGGTCCCGGAGCTGGCGCTCGTCCACTACATAATTGACAGCAGCGGAAGCAGATCCCTCCCGGTGATCGAATGCCAGATACGTGGTGTCCATGTACCCATGTTTCCCGTCAGGAGCCGTCACCTCGTACCAGGAGGCATTTGTTTTGGCAATCACCTGCACGGTCAGGGTGTTCTTATAAGCCGCGAGGATCTTATAGTTCCGACCGGGACCATTACGGAGGTTTAGAGTGCCTTTCCGGGTTTCCGCTCCTGCAAAGTCGGTATTGATTCGATAAATCTCTGTGCCGCTGTCATCGCCCGGCGCGGAAAAGTGCACCCGGGGAGTGATTGCCGCAGGCACCGGAGCACGGAGGATACACCCCTCGACCAGCCGCTGCCATTTCCCTTCATCGTCGATCGGATGAACAACTGTCAGTTCATACTCACCATTCAGGGTCTCGGTGACTTCCGCAGTCAAAGGAGAAATCGTACCGTTGCCATTGGTAGAGAAATCGGTACAGTCAGCGGGATAAACACAGATCATGGGAATTCACCTCCTCGATGGCAAAATGAAAGCGCCGCTCGTTTGCTTGAGCGACGCCGAAAGTGTGCTGGCCAGGATCAGAAGAAAAATACATCCTCGAACTTTTTATCTAAAGCGATGCAAAGTATTAAAGCCAATTTGGCAGTGGGACAGAACTGACCTGTTTCAATTGAACTGATTGTGTTGCGTGAAACACCAACCATCTCTGCTAAATCAGTCTGTGATAGTTTCTTCTCTGCTCGGATTTCCTTGAGTCTGTTTTTCAGAATAAGCTGATCATCCATACTGCCACCTCATCAATTCACCAACTGTAAAATCCAGCCAACGAGAAACGCAATAGCGGCAACAATATATACGATGGAAATGATCAGCTCGTGTTGTTTGTGAAGCTTCAGGTATTTGCGAATGAAGATGGCTGAACATCCTGCCATGATGGCAAAGAATATCCCATTGTTCATTCGGTCATATTTCAATGCTTCAGTAACAGCAACGACTGCAAGTATGCATACAGCGACGATCCAGCCACACACAATGCTCGATCTGGACACCTCAAGGTTTGCAATATCCTGTCCATGATTTTCCTGCCTGCTTTTTTCCAGGATTTCTTCCTTGTTCATTATCAACCCTCCTTTGCCAAGTTCACTTGGCATGAACATAATATATCATTGCCAAGTATACTTGTCAACACTTTTTGCCAAGTTTTCTTGTCAAAAAGTTGATGGGCATATTACAGATATCGCCAGTTCGGCTTCACGGTCACCTGTGTCACAGTGCCAGTCCAGCTGATCGCGTTCAGGCCCGGTTTCAGCACAGGGAAATCTCCGCTCATGTGGTCGTTCATCAGGGTATTACCTTTGTAGGCTTCCTTCAGGGTAGAGTTGATCACAATGCTCTGGGAAACGTCTGTCAGTTCTACGATCGTAGTTCCGACCATAAGCGTGATATCCCCGGAGCCCGTCACAGTGATGATCGGCTCAGAATAAACGCTGCCGGGATTGGTGATTGTGCTGCCTGACGTCGTAATTGTCACATCGGCTACATTGTCCTGGTACCAGAATGGATAGCAGCGGAAATTGACCGCGAAAGTACAGTGGGGATTGCCCCGGAGCACCTTTTCAAATGGGATCTGGTTGGCGATCCGCGCTTTGTAGTAGCCGCCTGTCCGGTTGGCAAAGGTCAACGTGCCGCTGCCCTTCAGCCATGCGGCAATGGCGGGGATCTGTGCCGGATCAGAAATGAAACAGGTTGCTGTCAGGATCATGTCGTCGTAGACGTCATCGCCCTCCAGCTGTGTCAGGCTTCCAGGCCTTCCGGGCACGTTTGTCTGTTTGCTGCGTTCCAGCGGAATGGTGATAGGCGGCAGCTCTGACACGTGAATGCCTTTTGTCCGGCAGTCTACACCGTTCCAGATGAAATAATCGTTCATGAGCAAGCCTCCAAAAACGGGAAGAAGCCGCCCGCAGGCAGCTTCCTCCCGGTTATTCGTTTCAGTCGATCTTCTTCACGATATCGATCCCCCATAGGGCTCCAAGCGATACACCGTTCTCGAACTCGCAGTGGATCGTGCCCGTGTCGTCGACTGCCAGTACCCGGCCTTTTGTCCCAGCCGGGATGTCCCGGTACTGGTCATGGAACTCCACCACCTCAACAGCGGTGCCGGGCGGATACTTCTCCCGGATGCTTTTCAGGATTTCAGGCCGGATGCTCATAGAAAACATAGGGTTTCCTCCTTTGCGTTTGGTAGGAACATATATCCTCTGAACCCGTTGAAAGTCAAGAAGTTTATGCCATCCGGAGACCCCTGCCGCGCTGTTGACGGCGGGTCAGGGTGGCAATCTCGACAGCCAAGGAGCGGATATCCTGCTCGTCCCGTACATAGAAGTTGTTTCCCGTCAGGTTGACGGAAGAAGTGTTATTGTAGGTTTTTCGGTTGTCCGTGGAGCCGAAGGCAATCGCGCCTTCCTGCGCTTCCCCGGTCAGGTAGCGGGCGGCGTTCTTCACGATCTTCGCCTGTACCTTGCTCTCTTCCATGATGCCTTCTCCAAAGCCCTTCATGGTCATGGAGCCAATCTCATCCCGGAAGACCTTAGAGGGAGAAGCAATCTTCAGGGCCTGCTTCGCCGCTGTGACAGCAGCCTGTACAGCAGACTTCAGCGCTGTGATCACACTGAAGCGCCCTGCGTTGATACCTTCCTTCAGGCCAGCCATGGCGCTCACACCGACATTCTTCAGTGTTCCTGGCAGCGCGGCAGAGATTGCTGTCTGCAGTGCGGTTACCATAGATGTAACATCTGTGGAGAAGTCGTAGCCCGTCATACCTTCACCGATACCGGCGGCAACATACTCACCAGTCGGTTCCATACGTTTTGACGGGCTCTCAATGATGAAAGCGCTGTTGATGGCTTCCTCCAGATTCTCCGCTACGGTTTCAGCCGTGGTATCCCATCCGGCTTCGGTCATACCTTCCGCGATGCCTGCGGTCACATTCCCGCCGACTCCCACGGAATCCAGATCCTGTACGAATTGCAGGATCTTGTTTAGGTTGTCTATATCCTCCTGACTGACTTCCTCGCCGTTTTTGATAGCGGCAACAACCTCTGCCACATAGGTGGAGAGCTGCGCCATCCTGTCAGCGTTGAAGTCACTCTGCATGGACTGATCCAGCGTTCTCAGGATTCCTTCGTTACCGCCGTAGATGAAGTTATACCACTGATCCAGATCGCCTTTGGCGTTCTTGATGCGCTGCTCTGCGGATTTGATAAAATCCAGAAGCGACGCTGGCATGATTCCGGTCATGGCTGTGCCAAAGGCCGTCATGCCCAGCTGATCCACTTCAGCGACCTGTTCCCGCATTTCGGCGATTGCCTCCGGTGCACCGGTCACTTCGGCGGTGATCAGGACGTGCATGGTGCCGTCCTTATCCAGAACAGCGACGTCCTCCGGTTTCAGCATGTCTTCCGTAACAGCGGATACAGGGATTTCCTGTCCGTCCTTCCAGAACTTCACTCCGGGATCATGCAGGGCACCGGTCGGATCCTCGTAGGCTTCCGACAGGCGGACAATGCCTTCAACCTCGACTTTGTTGTTTTTCAGCCACTGGCGGTATGCCAGCATATCATAGCCGGTCAGGCCGACCTGCATGTTCAGGGTCGGTTTCTTCACACCGTTGGCTTCCTTGTATTCCGTGATATAGGCGACGAATTCCTTCATCAGCTCCGACTTGTCACAGCCGGTTGCTTCAGAGAACTTCGTGACAATACCCTCGACCTGTGCGGAGTTCAGCGCGGAAAGATCCACGTTTTCCGCTTCGGCGTATTTCACAATCAAGCCAACGATATCCGAAGGCTTCAAGGCAGCGGTGGAAGCGCCACCGGTGATCTCCTCATATGCCATGACTGTCGCGGTAACGGAATCAGGCGTCAGGCCGGTAGTGTCGACCTCGTTCTCCTCCAGGTATTTGAACACATAGGCCGTGATCTCACTGGGCTTCAGTTGGGAAACATCCGTACCGGAGGCCAGTTCCTTATAGGCGCTGACAATGCCTGTGACATTGGTGGGATTCAGGCCGGAAACATCCACCCCCGTGGTGGATTCGGCATACTTCGTCACATACGCCAGAATGCCTTCCGGGGTCAGCTGTGCTGTGTTCGCACCTTCGGGAATTTCGGTGTATTTCGACACAAAGGCTTCCACAATCGGCTGCTGTTTTTCAGCATTCTCCGCTTCGGAGTATCCAGCAATGATCGCGTCCGTTGTGATCGCGCCCGGATTGCTGGCCCATTCCTCCCAGCGTGCTTTCGCGCCGGTCATGTCCAGATCCGTGGTGATCTTCAGGACTTCATCCCCGACAGCTTCACCGAACATCTCGTTCAGGCTGGTCAGATTCGTATCCCATTTGTTATCCTTCAGGAACTGCTGGATCGCCGCCAGCTGATCCAGAGCGGTCGTGAAGTCGATATCCGGGAACATCGCCTGGACTTCATCTTCCGTCATTCCGCTGTCCAGCAGGGACTGGATCTGGGTGAGCAGGCTGACGTATTCCGTCAGGGCTCCCTCATCCATACTGGCAGTCAGCTTGTTCAGTTCAGGCAGGAAGGCCTTCTTCTCAGAGTCGGTCTTCGCGGTACTGTACTGGCGCAGCAGTTGCATCAGTTCACCGATCTGGCCTTTTGCTTCCTGAACATTATCCTGCTTCCAGACGGGATTCACCATGTCCGCCATCAGCTGGGCGTATTCCAGCGCGGCGGCACGGCGATCCTCATTGTACTTGGCGTTCAGGGCATCCAGCGCGGCCTGACGCTCCGTGGCATCCTCAATCAGTTGGATCACAGCGTATTCCTTGTCATACTGCGTATCCAGGGCGGAGTTGACGGAGGCCATGCCTTCGGCAGCTGCTACCATGGCCTCCTGATATACCTCTCCACTGACTTCCTGCCCACGAGCTTCCGCACGGGCGATCTCCGCTTCGACCTTTTTCCGGATGGTCGTGAAGCCTTCCGTGTCGGCGGCGGTCAGTTTATACTTGACCTCGATCGCTTCCCGGGTATCAATCAGCTCCTGCAGGCGGAGCTTATCCTTTTCTGTCAGTTTCCGGTTCTTCCGTTTTTTCAGGAGAGCAGTGATCTCCTTATCCATGGCGTCCAGCGTTTTGATATCCGCCTGCAGCTGATCTGAAACGGATGTATACCCGGCGGCATCCGCTGTATCCTTCATTTCCTGCAGGGATTCCCGGGTTGTTGCGGTCAGGCTCTTGAAGGATTCCGTCCAGGATTCAACGATCTCATTCGTTTCCTTCTGCCCGTCAGACCAGACATTGGTCAGGCCGGAAAGCCATTCCTTAGCACTGGCCGTCGTGCGGACAAAGTCATCCTTCGTCATGCCAAAGAAGGACAACCCCTTGCTCCGGCTGTAGAAAGTGTCCGCTTCGGTTTCTTTCCAGCTCTTTGCTGTTTTCGCCATGCCCTCGAGGGCTTCACGCGCCGCTTTCGCGCCGGAAGCGTAGTCCACCAGTTTGATAGCACCGTACACAACGGCTGCGGCAAGCGCCACCATGGCCAGTTTGGAGGAAACCAGTGTTTTCAGCAATCCGCCCAGTCCGCCGCCAGCCATGCTGACTTTCGCGGAGAACTTTCCGATAGCGGTAAAGGCGGTACCCAGAGCGCCGGAGACCTTTCCGACAGCGCCGACCACTTTCCCAAGGATCAGGACAGCGGGACCGATGGCTGCGGCAAAAGCGGCCCATTTCACAATGGACTGCCGCTGGCTCTGGTCAAGGGAAAGGAACTTCTCAAGCAGGCCGTTCACGCTGTCAATGATCTGCTGGATTGTCGGATTCAGGTCATCACCGATCCGCTGGGCGAACATGAGCGCCGTGTTTTTCAGGTTTTTCAGCTTACTGGCAGTAGTGCCGTATATGACGCTGGATTTCTGCGCCAGAGCGGTGTTCTCTTCCCAGGCTTCCGCTGCCATGTCCTGTGCGTTGGCAAACAGCTCAGTCGCGTTTACCGCACGAAGCATCGTATCACGAAGGCGGATTTCACTGATCCCAATTTCATCGAGAACAGCAACAGAGGACATGCCCTCCTCGTTCATTTCAGCCAGGCTTTCAATGAACCGCTGGAATACTTTGATCGGATCACTTTTCCATGCGCTGACAAACTCCTGCTCTGTCATGCCGCTGACCCGGGCGAAATCCTTCAGGGCATCACCGCCGGTCGTGGCCGCGACTTCCATTTTGATCAGGGCCTTGGAGATAGAAGAACCACCAGCCTGCGCCTGAATACCGACAGAGGACAGAGCTGTCGCGAGGCCCAGAACCTGTGCTTCTGTCAGTCCAATCTGCCTGCCTGCGCCAGCGATACGCATTGCCATTTCAGCTATAGGCGCTTCTGTTGTGGCGAAGTTGTTACCCAGCATAGCAATCGTACTGCCGATATTGGAAAACTGAGACTGGCTTGTGCCCATGATATTGGCGAACTTCGCCAGCTGGGTAGCAGCGGTATCCGCATCCAGGTCTGTGGAAGCGTTGCTCAGGTCAATCATGACTCGGGCGAATTCCTCGATGTGCTCTGTCGCGATACCCAGCTGACCACCTGTCGCCATAACGGCATTGATCTCATCCGTGGAGGTGGCGATCTCGGTGGACATCCGTTTGGATGCCTCGGCGAGAGTATTGAAGTCCTCTTCTGTACCATTGACCGTTTTCCGGACATACGCAAACGAGGATTCAAAGTCCATGCTGGCCTTCACCGCTGTCGTTCCCAGCGCCACAATGGGTGTGGTGATGTGCGTTGTGAGCGTCTTTCCGGCCTTGGTCATGGCCTTGGACAGGGTTCCGCACTTCTTCGAGAAGTTCGTCAGCGTCGTCCCGGCCTGCGTCCATGCGGATTTCATCCGGTACAGTTCTTCCGTCAGTCGTTTGATCTCCGCATCCGTTTCCCGGGCTGCAGCCTTGGCGTTGTTCAGATCAGTCGCGGCCTTGGAAGCGGCATCCGCGCTGTTTTGCATGGTCTTCTGCAGGGCCTTGACCTGGCCTTCCAGCTTCGTAACCTCGGCAGTCGCTTCAGCGTGTTCCTCCTGGTACCGTTCAAGATTCGCCTTTGCGGCGATCGTCGCGGAGTCCGTTTCCCCAAGGGTGTCCCTGTAATGTTCATAGGCAGCCTTGGAGGTTTCCACTTCGAACCGCAGGGCTTCCTGACGGGCTTTCGCCTGTTCCAGCCGGGCAGAGTAATCCTTGTGCCGGTCATAGTTCTCTTTCAGCTTATCGTTGGCAGCAACAAGGGCACGGCTGTACTGTTCCACAGCACGGTTCTGCTGCGTCAGCTTGTTTCCCAGCATGGAGAGCTTCGATTCTGTCCCGGCAACTGTTTTCTCAAAGTTCTCCACACCTGCGCCAGCCAGACGGAAGGTGGACTCGGCTTCTTTTATCTGCTGATTGATGGAGCGCATATTGCGCGAGAAATTGCTGGAGTCCAGCGACAGCGCGACCACCAGTTCGCGCAGGGTTTCAGCCATGGGGTTCACCTCCCGTTAAGGTTTTACAGTGCTCCATACCTCGTCGATAAAAGCACGGCGAGGTTTTTTCTTTTCATGTTCCCGCTGGGCATCCCATGCCCGCAGGCGCAGAAAACCCAGCATATCCATTTCGTCGATTTCCTTCATCCGCCAGCCGTTTTTCATCAGCTCATTGTATGTGGCGTAGACGTATTCCGGCAGCGTCAGGGTTCCGGAGCGATCGGAGTGATCGTCTGGAGGATCTCCTCCGCTTCCTGCGTCACCGGAATCGTAGGGAAAGAATCCAGCACCTCAGTGGTCTGGGTCTGAACCGCCATCAGGGCCAGCGCGATATCGTGCATCAGCCGGTCGGCGGGATAATTGTCGTACACTTCATCCGGGGTGAACTGGTTATTGAAAAGGATGCAGAACCATTTCACCATGGTGTCCAAAGCGTCTGTCACCGTCATCTGTTCCTCAGCGATGTCTTTGCCTTCCACGGCATCCTGGGACAGGCGAACCAGTTTGCCATAGGTCTTCGCGGCAGGCTCCATTTCCCGCAGCGCCCTGCCGGAAACAAAGTCCATGGTGTATTTCTTTTCACCGAGAGTGCATGTGATCATGTTTATTTCCTCCATCACAGAATAAAAGCTGCCGCACAGCGTCATGTCTATGCGGCAGCGGGGTTATGGGGATTACGGGGTGAAGCTGGGCGTGTACACGCTCGTCAGGAAGGTTTCTCCCATGGCGGCGGTGAAGCCGTTTTCACCCTCATCGGCAACCGCCTGGTACCGGGAATCATGGGTGCGCTTGATCGCGGTCCATTCAACCTCACCGGTCTGGCGGTTGATGGTCGTTCCTTCCTTGGTGGCATAGTTCTCGGTGAGGGGCTTCGCACGCACCTTGTACAGCCACACGAAGCGGAACTTGCCGTTGGACTTCTCACTCTTGAAGCCGACCGCGAAGTACGGGGGCTTGTCCGTGGAAGTCCGGATCAGGACGCCATTGTCGTCAAGGTTGTTGCCGAAGATCTGTTCCTGAATGGCAAGCGGGATATCCGCCATCTTCGTAGTGAAGGTCAGTTCAGGATCAGGGTACAGGACATCGAACTCGATGTCATCCGCATACTGGATATCCGGATCGGCATTGTCCGGAGTGATGGTCGCCTCAATAGCGCCAGCCACCAGCTGCAGATCTCCATAAGTCAGGGTTTCCTCGGTGTCGACCGTCAGCGGCGCAATCACCATGTTCTTCAGGCCGACCGTAGAAGAAACGGTCGGAGAAGCGGCAGGAGTAGAATTCGCCATAATCAATTACCTCCATTGTTATTTGTTTCTCAGCTCATCCCGGAGGACGCGCTTCATTTCTTCATAGGCCTCATCGGCCCGGGTATCAAAGGCAGGGCGGACAAACGGATGCGCGGGAGCCGGGGCGGGACCACCATGACCAAACTCGACCGGGTTTGCGTAGTACGCTCCCTTTTCCGAGTGATGCACGCCGATGGTGATCATCTTTCCGCTTCCGCGCCGTTTCTTCACCGATCCTGTGTGGATGGAAGAGTGCAGGGCATCCGTAATGATCTTCGGGTCAGTGCTGGCATTGTGAAGCATCTGCTGTTCGATAGGAACAGCGCCAGCCTTCAGGGCACGGTTCACACCGGGACCCTGATCCAGCGCGTAGGCCATATTGGTCAGGTCATTCTTCAGGTCATCAAAGCCCTGGAGTTCAATTGCCATACTCCACATCCTCCCTCCAGCACCATGTCCACTGGACTGTGTACTGCCGGGTGGCGGTATCGTAGGCAGGCTGGTTGTAACCCTTGTCGGATTCCTCAACCATCGTAAAGCCGTACTGGTACATAGCTGCCCGGATCGTATCCGCCATATCGGTCGGATCGGTATCGCTCCACAGGTTCAAGTAGACAAAAGTGCGGAAGGAAGTCACATGATCGTCGTGATGGCTTCCTTCCGTGGTTGTCGTGGAGTAAACGCAGTACTGTTCCGGCGGGTTCTGGTTGGGCGAAGTTGCCCGCCATATACCAGCGTATACAGGAATGCCGATGTTCGCCAGCGCCTGCTGTACCTGTCTCATCCGCTCACCCCCTTGGCAAGGGAAGCCTTCAGGCCGAGATAGGTGCGCTTGAAGCTATACTCGCCAAGAGTTGAGATATTCCATTTATCCCCTTGAAAGCGCACCCACATCCCGGGCTTGATGTCCTCCCGGTACCGGATGGTAAAGTTGATGACAGCCTCGGTGTTCATGACATCAGCGGCTCTGTAATGCTGGTTTCCAGCGTCCGTCACAGCAGCCCATACCCGGCAGACCACGACATCTGTCGGGGCGGGATACCCGTTTTCGTTGATAGTGTTCTCTGTATAACCGATCTCGATCTTATGCCGGAGTTCCCCGGGGTGAGGATCGCTTTCGAAGTTTTTGTAACCTCGCATGGATCATCACCTCCGTCAGAACATCTTTGCGGGATCACGATACCGGTACAGCAGATTGTCAAACGCCATACGGGTTGCTTTGTAAGTCGTCATGTCCGGAATGTCCCGGTTTTCATAGTAGAAACTGGTCATGAGGATAACGGCCAGCCGGACAGGCTCAGGAGCATCGGGGATATTACCTTCCTCGTCAGGTGCCTCAAAGGAAACCCGGCAGTAATCCTCCGCCTCAGCCTGAGCCTGTTTGATCAGGCCCTCGATATAGGAATCTTCCTCATTGTGCTCGATACGCAGATGGGTTTTGACCTCATCAACCGTCACGATCATCGGGGATCACCTCCTGAAGAGGCGCGATGATCCCGGCATCCCGCAATACGGACAGCAGGCGGTTGTAGTCCTCGCGGAGCTGGGCTACGGTGGTCGCCGTGCTGTCAGCCAGAAAGGGCAGCGTGACAGTTTCACCTCCCGGAGGAAGATCGAACAGCCCCTCGCCGCCTTCCACACTGGCACCGGGCAGGAAGGTCAGCTTCCCGCCGATGACCAGCTCATTACCGCCATGGGCAAAATAGCACTTCGACATGGCTTATCCCTCCTGCGTGGTCGGCTCCACGATCTTCATCGTGAAGGTGGTCTCGGCATAGCCATCAGCCTTTAGGGTGAAATACTTTTCACCGGTCAGGTATTCTGTCTGCTCGGCCTTGATGTACAGCACAAAGTCGCCAGCGGAAAGGTCAAGGGCAGACGCTTCGGTCGCGTCATCCGCAGACAGCGTAGCGCTCGCGCCGGTATCATCCGTGAATTTCACGCCCACGACAGATCCAAGGCCCGTGCGAACACCAAAACCCAGCCACTTATGCGTTCCCCAAGTCTCCCCATGGTTCGCGTCGGCCAGTTCACTGACCTTGCAGTTGAGGGTAATGGTGATCTCCGTGCCGTCGATCGTCACAGTGGCATGACCACTGTTGGCGGCAGTTTCACTGGTCGGCATGGAAGCGGGCGTCGGACAAGCCAGGACAGACACATTCCAACTGTCCGGAACCATGATTCCGGCGTTTTTTAGCCCTATGAGAAGAGCGTTGAAGGCATCCTTCACATCCTTCACCTGGTTTCCGGTTACGGGTTCCTGGTTCGCGGCACCGGGGAATCCTGCAATACTGCCGCCTTCCTCGAATACCAGTTTGCCGCCGATATGGGTGACTTCGCCGCCCTGCTCGGTATAGTTTTTCGCGTTATAGCTCATAACTCAGCACCTCCAATGCTGGAAGGGAGCCGCCCATTACAGACGGCTCCCATGGTCGTTGGGGGATCAGGCCTTCACAGCCAGACACTTCATGGCCTCAGCCAGAACCAGACGGCCATCCACACGCTGGGTAGCGCGGAAACCAACCTGGCCGGTAGCGGCATACAGCTCATTCAGACGCTGGAAGGAACGGCCCTGACGGTCAGCAATCCAGTAGGACTTGAAGTCGCCGAACAGGATCACCTTGTTTCCGGAGTCAATTTCCGGCATGAAGGGAGAAGTCACCAGGCGGTAATTCAGCAGGGTGTCCGGCTGACCTTCCTTGAGACCCGGCTGCCAGAGGTACTGGCCCTGACCATCCTTCAGTTTCCGAAGGGCCTTCAGGGTGCTGTCATTGAGCAAGAAGACGGCCTTCTTCCGGTACACGCTCTTGATGGAATGCACCAGATCGAAGATCTCGTCCGCAGTCGGCGTGTTTCCATTGGTGGTAACACCAATGCCCGCGCCGTTTGTGGCATGCAGCAGACCCGTGGGCTTACCAGTGCCATTACCGGTGATGAAGGCTTCCTCTTCGGCAGCACCGATCCGGCGGGCAAACTCAGCAGCAATGTAGCTTTCAATGTTGAAAACACTGTCCTGCAGAAGTTCGTCAGACACCTTGATCATGGTAGCCACCTTGTGAGCACCGATAGAGATCTGACCGAAAACATCATCGCTGTCAGGGATCGTGGCTTCTTCATCTACCCAGGAAGCGGTACCGTGGGAAGCCACCAGCGGGATCTTCCGATCGCCAGAACTGGTCTGGATGACAGTGCACAGGGAACGGAGAACGTTCTCCTCCTCGAGGCCCTGCACCAGGGTGCGTTCATACTCGTCAGGTACAAGGTAACCACCTTCGGAGTCAGTGCCGACCTGCAGGGCGTTCATAACACCCGGAGTGGCGACCCGATTGCGGATCATGCCCCAGAAAGCAGCCTTGTACTCATCGGAAGCACGGCCCTGTTTCTGGGCGGTGGGGGCAACAGGACGGGAGACCAGCGGAGAAGCAGTCGGCTGATCCATCTCACGATCGATCGCAGCCTGACGCTCCAGACGTTCGATTTCCTTGCCGAGAGCGACTACGTCAGCCTCCATCTTCTCGTAGGTCGCGTTGTCCTCGGCGGATACGGTGCCATCTTCGGCACGATGAGATTCCAGGAACGCTTTGGTCTCGTTCCACAGGTTGGCGCGTTTTTCACGCAGAGCAAGAATCTGATTCATAATGAAAATCCTCCTTCATCATTTCAAAAGCGACAGCCTTTTCTCTAGGTCTGCCGCTTTCACTCGGTTGTCAGGGGTAACAGGTTCGGGTTCCTCAGGAGTTGGTGCCGCATCAGGCGGGTGCTCGGGTTCTTCCTTCACCACATTCTGTGGTTTCGGCATGGACGCGATCACCCGGTTCATGAGACAGGCCGCAGCGGATTTACGTTCGAAGGTATAGGCCGCCATGTCATCCGGCAGGTCTTCCGCGCCGGTGTACAGGACTTCATCGCAGAAGCCGAGCTCCTTTGCTTTCAGAGCGTTCATCCAAGTTTCACTGTCCATGAGCTGGGAGATCTTATCCCGGCTCAGCCCAGTCTTGATGTGGTAGGCTGTGATGATAGATTCTTTCACCTCGTCCAGCAGCTGGATGGCTTTCCGCATCTCTTCCGTATCGCCCATGGCCATCGTGAAGGGATTGTGGATCATCATCAGACTGGTGGGGCTCATGGTCACGTGTGTTCCGGCCATCGCAATGACGGAAGCCGCCGAAGCTGCCATACCGTCAATCTGGATGGTCACATCACCCGGATAATCCATGAGCATGGTGTAGATCTGGCTTGCCGCGATGCAGTCACCACCGGGCGAGTTCAGGTGAATAGTAATGGGGCCGTTTCCGGCGAAGAGCTCCTCCTTGAACATGGCGGGCGTGATATCATCGGAGAACCAGGATTCTTCCGCGATCACACCGTCCAGGTACAGGGTGCGGGACTCATCGTCGTTGCGGACCCAGTTCCAAAAGTGTCGCATCAGGTGTACCTCCTTCTTTCAGGATTGGATTGTGTTACTGTCTGATCCGCATCATCCACAGGCTGCTTCATGGCAGTTGTGATGGGGATCATGTTCCCGTTGACCAGATAGGCGTCGCCGCCTTCTTCTTTGGGGATAGGATTCTGGTTCTCCAGTGCCCGGATGTCGTTGGCGGACAGCCAACCGTTCTGGCGACCAATGGCATAGCCTTCCATCCGGGACTTGTAGTCGCCGCGCATCAGGCCATCCATATTGAACTGCACATAAAAGCGCCCCTTCTCCTGATCGGTAAAAAGGGCGCGGTTCATAGCTTGTTCAATTCTGACGAGCCAGGGCCGGATGGTGTGCACGGCAAAGTCAATACTCTGGTGTTCGATATTGGAGAAGGTTGCGTGCTCCAGATTGCCTACGAGATGAGGCGGCACCCTGTAAATCCGACAAATCTCATCCACCTGAAACTTGCGGGTTTCCAGGAACTGCGCTTCATTGTTCGGGATAGCAATCGGCTCAAACTTCATGCCTTCTTCCAGGATGGCCACACGGTTGCTGTTCGAAGATCCGCCATAGGCGCTGTTCCAGCTTTCCCGAAGGGCCTTCGGATTCTTCACGGTGTTCGGGTGTGTCAGGATACCGGAAGGCCGTGCACCATTAGAGAAGAACTTACTGCCATACTCCTCAGACGCGATGCCCAGGCCGATGGCGTTTTTCTCCAGTGCGATGGGACTGTAGCCCATGATCCCGTCAAAGCCGAGGCCGGGGATATGCAAGACGTCTTCCGGGGAAAGCACCACTTGCTCTCCGGTACTGGTCATGTAGGTATAAGTCAGAATGCCTTTCTTATCCCTATCCACTGTCATCTTATCCGGCAAGAGCGGATACAAACCTGTAATCTGGTTCCGTCCGGAACGGATAATCTGGCAGTAGCTGTTTCCCCAGAGCAGCAGGTGGGCCAGCATGACTTCCCGCAAAACAAATGATGTCATTTCACTGTTCGGTTCGTCATGTAGCAGAAGGTACAAAGGATGCTCTGTTGCCTTGCGGTTCCCGTCTTCCTTAGCTTCGTACACTCCCAGCGGCAGGCTGGCAACTGTTTCCGAGATGACCCGGACGCAGGCATAGACCGTGGAAAGCTGGATCGCGGTGTTTGCGTTGACCGGTTTTCCAGAACCGCTGGTACCGAAGTAGAAGGTTGGCGCGGCGCTGACGCTGTCTTGGGGCTTATCCCGCGCACGGAACAAACCGGCGAAAGGATTCTTCATGCTGTTCCCTCCATAAAAAGAAGAGCCGTCCGGCTGCCCGGATGGCCCTCTGTGTATTTTTCCACGATACCATTATACATGATGTTTTCCCATGAATCTTCTCACAGATTGGACAATTTGCGGTGGCGGGCGGTTATGACCTGCGGTATAATGTGTTCGGCCTTTGAAGGCTTTGTAGGATTAACTTTTTCGTGTGCTGACTTATTCACTGTCTTATATCTCATAATCAAAATCGTTATACAGCGCCTCGGTGTCCTTCATAGGTGTCGAGCCGCTCTTTCCTTAAGTTTTGCTCTTATGAATTATTCTCTGACTTCAATCGTCCGACAAACGTGTAATCAGTTGCAAAGCAGATGATTTCAGGGCATACATCAGGCGAGGTGCGGTTTCCTCATCCTGGTACCTCACAATAACCTGTTCCTGGCATTGACGGAAAAGCATATACAGGTCTTTGGTTTCCGTACCGTTTTCCGGATGAAGTAGCGTTTTCATCAGGTCCATCGGTGTAGTCAGCTTTAACTGAATAATCATGAGTAGCTGGGCAATCGCTTCCCGGCTGTATTTCTTTCCCAAGGGTTTGTCCATCAATCCGGCCTTTACATAATTGTTGATCATACTCGGTGTCAGATCGATCTGCCTTTCGATTCCGGGAAAGGAACGGTTGACCAGTGTAATCATCTGATCCATATACAACCCGAAATCCGGAAGCTTGTCCCAGTCCGGTAAAAGACATCCCTGCAGGCAATTCAGAATGGCATCGTGTTTCATGTCGCCCTCCGCAAAACATCATTACTCTTTTTTTATGGTATCACAAATGACAATTATTTTCAATACGCGTCTTGACAATGTGTACATCATGGTGTAATCTAGTATTGAATACTAGTTGTTAATGTTACGGAGTTGAGATATGATGCCTGAAATTTATTTATTTGGAGATTCCTCTTCTCAGGGAATTATACTGGATGATGACGGCAAATACCGGGTATCACGCGCCGGATGTATTCGGCTGCTCAAGCGGAAAGGGTATCCGATCAGGAACTATGCTGTCCATGGGTATACGGTCCTGGACGGACTGGCTGTTTTTGAGAAAATGCCGATTGAACCAGGTGTGTTTTGTGTGATTCAGTTCGGTGGAAACGACTGTGATCTGGACTGGGATTCCGTTTCCAATGACCCGGATTCCTATCATGAAGGGCGGGTGCCGCTTATGGAATTCCGGGATAAACTGATCCGCTTTGTGAAGGAAGCAAGAGACCGGCATCTGAAGCCGGTGCTTGTCACACCGCTTGCCCTGATGTCAGAGCGCTATTATTGGTGGGTTTCCCGGGAAAGAAACGCAGAGCATATCCTGCGTTACCTCCATGACGATCCGGAAAGTATTTCCCGCTGGCAGGAACGGTATGCCAATGTTGTACGTGATGTTGCCTGTCGTACTGGCTGCGCTCTGGAAGACGTGCGGAGCTGGATGCTGAACCGGATGGAATATCCTTCCCTGATCTGCGCGGACGGAATTCATCCAAATGAAGCAGGACATGCGGTTCTTGCAGAGATAATAGATGAACATTGCAGGGACGGGAGGGACACTGCTTTCCTGCAAGCACACTGAATATCCAATGATCCTAGGATAAATAGTTAGAAAAATCGGGGAAATAGTTTTACAAGAAGGCAACCGGAAGAAGGCCTCACAGCCCACTTCCGGTTTTCTTATCATGGCATTCCTTGCAAAGACTTTCCCAGTTTGTCTGATCCCAGAACAGCCGCTGGTCTCCTCGGTGAGGAATGATATGATCTACGACCGTTGCCGGGACAACCTTTCCCTCTGCCAAACAGAAAGCGCAGAGCGGATGTTGCTTCAGAAACAGAGTGCGGGCTTTTCTCCATTTTCCGTCATATCCCTGTTTTGCAGCACTTCCGCGCTGTCGATCACCACTCCACATGATATGATCCTTACAGAATACTTGGCCCTGTTCGCAAAATCCAGGACACCCCGGGTAGCGGCAGGGCCTTTTCGGCTTTTGGGGCATTTTCGCACCTCCGTTCAGATAATCAAAAAGCCCCGGTCGTCATAGACCGAAGCTCCGCTGTTGGCGTTTTTCAACGCCCGATCCAGCGCCATGACCAGTGCCACAGCACCGTCGACTTTTTCCGTCGATCGCTCCTTATCAATCTTCAGGTTCCCTGCTGGGTCTGTCCGCACGAAGGCATTGTCCATATTCCACCGGAGAACCGGATGCCCGCCATGATTCAGTTTCCGTTCCAGCACCAAGCGCATCAGTTCTTTCGTCGGCGGGCTCATATCCCTGAAGCCCTGGCCGAAGGGAACCATCGTGAAACCATCATCCTCAAGGGTCTGCACCATCATGCTTGCATTCCATCGGTCGTAGGCGATCTCCCGGATGTTGAACCGTTCTCCCAACTGCAGGATAAACTGTTCGATTGCACCATAATGAACGACATTTCCTTCCGTCAGATGCAGAAATCCCTGTCGTTCCCATTTGTCGTACATCACATGATCTCGGCGGACGCGCAACTGAAGTGTTTCATCCGGCAGCCAGAAATGTGGAACAACAATGTACTGCTCCTCTTCATCTCTGGGAGGAAACACCAGCACCATGGCTGTCAAGTCGCTGGTGCTGGAAAGGTCGAGTCCCGCATAGCATGCGCGGCCTTCCAGTTCATATTCGTTAACCACTCCGCCACATTCATCCCATTTATCCATGGGCATCCAGCGCACGGACTGCTTCACCCACTGGTTCAGTCGCAACTGCCGAAACATGTTCTCATCTGCTGGCGTTTCCTGCGCCTTGCGGAAAGCATCCCTGACCTTGTCGATGGTAATCGTCTGGTCAAGGGATGGATTGGCCTTGTACCAGTTCTTTTCATCTGTCCAGTCTGCATCATCCGGCAGGCCGAAGACCACCGGGTAGAACCGGGGATCATCCTTACGGCCTTCAAGGATATCGAGCGCTTTCTGGTGAACCTCCCAGCAGATGCTGTTTCGATCCGTTCCGGCGGTTGTCAGGAAAAACCATAACGGCTGCTTCCTGGCATCGCCGCTGCCCTGGGTCATAACATCGTACAAAGCGCGGTTTGGCTGCGTGTGCAGTTCGTCGAAGATGCAGGCGCTGACATTCAGACCATGCTTTGTTGCCACTTCCGAAGAGAGCACCTGGTAGATGCTTCCGGTCGGTTGATAAACCATCCGCTTTGTGGACGGGATAATCTTGATCCGCTTGCTAAGCGCCGGGGATTGCTTCACCATATCCACGGCAACATCAAAAACGATAGCCGCCTGCTGACGGTCTGACGCACAGGAGTAAACCTCTGCCCGCCATTCATCGTCATTGCAGAGCATATTCAGGGCAATCGCCGCACCCAATTCACTCTTGCCTTGCTTCTTCGGAATTTCGATGTATGCCGTAGTGTATTGCCGGATGCTTGGATCTTCATCACGGACGGTCCCGAAAACGTCCCTGATGATTTTTTCCTGCCAAGGCAGTAGCTTAAACGGCTGACCGTGAAACTCGCCCTTGGTATGCTTCAGGCACTCAATGAACTGAATAACCCGGCGAGCTTTTTCCTCACTTTGCATCCTGCCAGCCTCCCCTCAGGACATTTTCCATCGGATCATCTGTGTCAGATTTGTCACCGTTCTGGGCGTATAGTCTTGCACGGCTGGCCGGGGTCAGACCGAACTCTGCGCAGAAGGATTGCATAATCTTCAGGTTCTGCTGAGCAATGGATACCTGGGGAACCTGTTGTACATAACCGCTGGGCGTTTTGAAGATCGTTCCATGCTGAGACAGGAACTCTTCAGCCTCCCGCCAGCGGGCATAAGCCTGACAGTATCCGGCAAAGGCCTCCATGTCATGATCTGTCAGGATCCCCATAGCAATCAGGGATGGAGCCAGACGCTTCCATTCCTTTTTCGCTTCCGGCATCAGCCAGTCAGGACATTTGATGTTGCTCTGCGGTGGCGTAGGCTCGTCTTTGTTGATCGGCCTGCGGCCTTTTCCCCGGTCGCCCTCCAACACTTTCAGGGCAGTGGGCAGGGGTTTCCTTCCTTTGGTCGCCATCTGGTTTCACCTCCTTCGCGGGAAAATTGTGTGTTTCTGGAACACATATGTGGAGCTATAGCGTGGGAAAACCCAATGCTATGGCATGGAATCCACGCTATAGCATTGGGTTTGTGTGTTTCTGTGGAACTGTTAGGCATTGGTAGCCACTTCACTGTAGGACAGTGTCTTTCCGTCCCGGAGCACTGTGATCTCCTGATCCGGATAATCCAGATGGAAACGTTCTACTATAACAGTAGCGTACTTCGGGTCGAGTTCCATCGTTTTGCAGATGCGGTCGGTCTGCTCACAGGCGATCAGCGTGGAACCGCTGCCGCCAAACAGATCCATTACCACAGCGTTCGGGGCACTGCTGTTCTTGATTGGATAACAGAGCAGCGGGATCGGCTTCATGGTCGGATGATCCGCGCTCTTCTTCGGTTTGTCGAAGTTCCAGATCGTGGACTGCTTCCGGTCAGCGAACCATTTATGCTTTCCGTTGGGAAGCCAACCATAGAGCACGGGTTCATGTTGCCATTGATATGGGCTGCGGCCCAGCACCAGGCTATTCTTCACCCAGATGCACACCCCGGAAATATGAAAACCGGACTCTTTGAAAGCCCTGCGAAAGTTCAGCCCCTCGGTGTCAGCATGGAATACATAAGCACTGCCACCCTCTGCCATGTGGGCAGCGATGTTCTTAAAAGCGGCCAGTAGGAACGTGAAGAATTGTTCATCTGCCATGCTGTCGTTCTGTATCTTCTTCCCATCGGCAGATTCATAAGCGACATTGTAAGGCGGGTCCGTCACGCAGAGATTTGCCTTCACTCCGTCCATGAGCAGATCGACCGTTTCCGGATCGGTGCTGTCGCCGCACATCATCCGGTGCCTGCCCAGCGTCCAGATGTCGCCCGGCTGTACATACGGTGTGACAGTCTCCGGATCGATGTCACAGTCATCATCGTGGGTTTCCTTGTCATGAACTTTGCTGAAAAGGTCATCCACCTCGGCAGCGTCAAAACCAGTCGCACCAAGATCATATCCGGATTCCTGCAGGTCTTTCAGCAGGTCGGCTAGGGCTACGGGTTCCCAGTCGCCGGTTGCCTTATTCAGGGCGATGTTGAGCGCTTTTTCATCCTCAGGCTTCTCGATATGAACCACAACACAGTCCACTTCGGTCGCGCCTTCAGCCTTGAGCACCTTGTACCGCTGATGACCGCCGACAATGTTGCCCGTCACTTCATTCCAGACGATGGGATCAACGTACCCGAAGTCGTGCAGGCTGCGCTTGATCTTCTCATACGCGGGATCGCCTGGCTGCAGGTCTTTCCTGGGGTTGTATTTCGCGGGTTTCAGCTTGTCTATCGGCATCCGCTGCATGTTCAGGTTGGTATTCATGGTTCCTCCTTCACCGCCTTCGGGCGGATTTTTGATTTTTGGGTTCCGGGGGCTAATACCCCCCTCTGGTTTTTGTCGGAAATTTACGCGTGACTGGGGCGCGCTCTCCGCCAGGCACACTAAGGGATCTGACCACCCCCTCCCTGGGCACAGGTCGGGCGGGCGGCGGCGGGCGGCGACCCCGGCGGGGTGTGCCCGGGCGGCGGGTCTCCCCGGCGGCGGTCTTCTGGGCGGGCGGTGTGCCCGGGCGGCGGGGTGCCGACCCCGGCGGGTGTGCCCGGGCAGTTCCGGGCGGGGTCTTCCGGCGGGGTTTCCGGGCGGGTTTTTCCCGGTTCCGGCGGGCGGGTTTCCGGCGGCGGGTGTGCCCGGGCGGGCGAAAAAAAAGCCGGGTTTTTTCGGTTTTTTTCCGGCGGGCTTCACACATGTATAAGGAAGCGGCGGGCTCTTTTTCCGAAAAAAAACCGTTGACTTTTTCGCCCGGCGGAGTGATGGATGTGTCCGCCGGGCGGGAAACCGCCCAAAAGCGACAGCCCGGCACCCGGGCGGGCGGGAAAAGCCGCCGCCGGAAGAAAGGAGCCTCCCCGTGAAAAACCAGACCTTTGGACTCGAACTCGAAGTCAACCGAATCAGCCGCCAAGCCGCCGCCCGGGCGATCGCCGGGGTTCTTTCCACCGACGGGTACACCGCCGAGGTGCGCCACGAAGGCGGTTCCTACGACGCTTGGGTCGCCATCGACCGGGAAGGCCGCCGCTGGAAGTGCGTTTCCGACGGGAGCATCGCCGGACCCCGGGACCAAGGCACAGAGTTCGTCACCCCGGTGTGCCGCTGGGAAGACCTCGAAACGGTGCAGGCCTGCGTCCGGGCGCTCCGGGCGGCGGGGGCACACGCCGACCCCTCCTGCGGCATCCACGTGCACGTCGGGCTGGGGAGCCACACCCCCCGCACCCTGCGCAACTTGGTCAACTTGGTGAACGCCAAGGAAGACCTCCTGACCCAAGCCCTGCAGATTTCCCCCGCCCGCCGGGAACGGTGGTGCCAGCCCGTCGACCCCAACTTCCTCGCCACCCTGAACCGCCGGAAGCCGACCTCCTCCGAGGAGCTCGCCCGGATTTGGTACGACGACCGGAACTGGGAATGGCACGCACACCAGCACTACGACCCCTCCCGGTACCACCTCCTGAACCTCCACGCCGTTTGGCAGAAGGGCACCATCGAGTTCCGGGCTTTCAACTCGACCCTCCACGCCGGGGAGGTCAAGGGGTACATCCAGCTTTGCCTTGCGATTTCCCACCAAGCCCTGACGGTCGCCAGCGCCAGCCCCCGCCGCCCGGAAACCGACAACCCCGCCTACACCTTCCGGTGCTGGCTCCTCCGGCTGGGGCTGAACGGCGACGAGTTCAAGACCGCCCGGACACACCTCCTGAAGCACCTGCCCGGGAACGCCGCTTGGAGGAACGGTGCCGAGACCACCCGCCGGGCTTCCTGATCCGGCGGGCACACCCCGACCGCCGCTGGGCGGTTCCCCGGAGGGCTCCCGGATCGGGAACCTTCCCGGGAGCCACACGGCTCCTAAATCAAGCAGGGCTTTTTGCCCGGAAAGGAACACACCATGAAGACCATCACCGTCG